>Ga0115848_100478_pt1 | contig 15709 bp, 13 predicted proteins | sample InSIn3gowninarea_FD_83862 | JGI IMG/M metagenome (GOLD analysis project Ga0115848, IMG submission 83862) | reverse complement strand
GGGATCTGGACAGCATGTTAGCATCAGACCGATAGCACGAATATTGTTACACCATACCTAGCACGTCCAGATAGTCCACCACATCACTCTCGTACTCGTGCCTGTTGCCGCCTGTTCGACGAAACTAAGAAGGGCGCAAAGGAGGTCAAAGCAAAATTGAAGCCGTATCAGTCGCCTACACCTCCGGAGACAGACCATCAGGAAGAGAAGGAGAGGGCTCTTGAAGGCAGCAGTAATAGCACCAGTCGTAGGTCTGTCTCCAATTAGGATTGCGACCTTGGCCAGCGCAATCTGTCGAGATCTCTGGGATGCTCAGATGGCGATGATGTCGCGGTATGTAGTAATCTAATTCTAACCAGCTGAGTCAATAAACTGCTCAGACAAGTCCTGTCCTGGTGGCAGTTTCACACCATCTGAATGGATTTAGATCATGTTAATGGATTCAAATCCCATCAATCCCATTCCATGGCATCATCCATCATCATATCTTCAGCCAGCACATGATTCCCATCCGCATCATTCCACATATTAACCTCAACAGATCTCGTCGACGAAGGCAGATGCTCATACGCTAACGCCCTAGCCTGATCCAACGCAGCCAGCAGTGTTGCCAACATCTCATCGAGTTTCAGATCGATCAAAATCTGATGGTAATTCCTATGCAGACCAGCCAACGGATCACGATCCTGCGGTGATTCTGCATTTTGAGCTTCAAGCTCGATCTCGACTTCTTTCCACCGGTTGCGGAATTCTTTGGCTAGCCCGAGATATTGTCGGACTTTGCCTGTGCCTAGAACGGCGTGGAGGGGATTGGTGTCGAGATCGAGAGCGGCGAGAACGTTGGCGTGGAAGCGGTGGGCGTAGCCGTAGATGGCACGGGAGTCGCCGAGGATACTACTAGTATTCTTTGTGACGCTGCGGTTGAGGTCCGTTGAAGACGGAACCACGGGCACATTAACGGCGGTGGTGGTGTTGTAATGATGTTCAGCAGTAATAACCATCCCAAAACAACCCAGCAAATGCACGAGTACCCGTTCCAGAAGAGCGTAGAACTCGAAGAAATCAACCTTGAACATAATTTCCGCGGCGTTGGCTTTCCCTGTGTCGGAACTGATGGGAAAGTTCTGGTTGTTGATTACGTTGTCTGTTGACTGGCTCATTGCGCGTGTGTGGCAGAAGAGCAGGGTTGTGGATTTCCATTTGAGGCGGCGGAGGAGTCTGGCGAATCTTTCGTAGTCGTGGATTTGTGAGAGTTGAGCGCGTTGGATGGCGGTGGTGGTTGTGGGGGGCTTGGTTGGTTTTGTGGAATGGTTTGTGTGGTGCACGCCGTTTTTGGAGTTATGTTGTTGTTGGTCTTTAATGATGAGGACTCGTGAGGAGCTGGGGGCCCATTTTGAGTTGTGGAGGGTTCCTTGGTCCATTTGCTACGTGGGAGGTAAGTTAGATGCCTACCTACAGTAGGTACATGTACTGTACGTATGCGTGGTATATTTCTCTAACAATTGCTATTGTTAAGGTTGATTGCGTCTAAAAATCATGGTTGTAGAATGATTGAGCTCTAATTTGAACCATTAATATGCATCTTTACGAGGACATTGGAGTTCACTATCTGTCCGTGTTTGCAGTTGTGATACAAACGCGAGCATACGACTTAGACCTTCTTCTGAAGATGAGACACCTTCTAGACGAAGTTTGAATATTCGCGCCACGTTGGTATTGTAAGTTACACGCCATCACGTGGCTCAAGCATGGGTAAGCTTGGGTAAGCACCAAGATTGTGTTCTCTACAAATTCTTAACCAGTTCTCCTTTCCATCTGCTCAAGGCCCTGATCCCGTTGAAGCTGTGCCTTAGGACGAGACTCAGCACATGTTCTCGGCGGTGATGGAATTGGTTGCCCGATGTTTTCGAAGGTCAAGGTCATAAATGGTACCAAGACCTTGATAAATGTGCATCTTGACGACCATCAATCTCGCTAGACGATGTCGACAATTGCTTAAAAATGCCGAGAACGTGGTTCCAACACATCGATACTCCTTGATGAAGAAGCACTTACTATCTTTTGTGGCGGCGTTTCATGTCTTACCGACTGAGCTGTGACAGCAAACTCAAACCCTGCAGCTGCAGATGCAATGTCTAATCACCACCAAGCTTGGATTCTCCCTGGTTTAGATGCACCATCAAATCTTCCGCCATTCCTTCCGTCAACGAATCGCTTAGATAGCGACCGAGGATAATCTGTCATGGCATGGTTCTTTTCCTTCTCCGCAAATTCAATTGCTGCTTCTCCGCAGCAGTCAGGTTAAAATGGATGGACCAAGCCTAGACATGGCTGGACGAGGGTTGAACAACACCAGGTTCTACGATTTGAACATACAGTACTACCGGTGACAGAAGACGAAAGAACATATCATTTCCATCCGAAGCAGTTATTGACACTTGGACATGCCTCCTAACGGTCACATCGCCGCCGACGGCGTCCAGCATGTTGGATATATTGGATTGGGAAATGCAGGGTTTTCAATGGCAAGCAATTTGCCAAAAGCTGGTTACAAATTGGTGGTGCACGATGCAGACTTGGCAAAGGCCGACAAAGCAGCAGAGGAGTGGTCCAATACTGTCGCATCACAAGGAAAACCGGAAGCGTTTTCCGAATGCGAAGTCATTATCACTATGCTACCACAAGGAAAGATCGTGCGGGAAGTGCTTTTTGGTAAACAAGGCATTGCCAAAGCCTTGAAACCAGGCAAGTTGCCTTACCTTACAAGGTATCACTCATGAGTATGGCAATTCGAAAGTGCGGGTCCAGCGAACGCGGCAGTAATCTCGACTCTTCAATTGGTTACAAGACGGTAGATCTTGGGTTTCTATCAATCAGAAAGCAGAATAATGTCTACGCTGGAGGGCTCCGCACTTTCGAATTGCCATACTTACTGATGGACACCTTGTACAGTAGTTCAGGATGGTGGAGCTGATCGAGATTACGCAGGAACGATCGTTGTTGACACTTCTTCTTCGTCCCCATTCGATACTCGGTCATTAGGTAAGGAATTGGCCAAGCATTCGCTGCATCTCGTCGATGCGCCAATCACGCAGACTTACATGCATGTTACTGATGACGGCGAATCGACATTGATGGTTGGTTCCGACTCGGATGAAACGTACGCGAAGGTAGAGCCAGTGTTGAAGACCATGGCAGGATACATTTTCCACATGGGTGGTATAGGCGCAGGCCATGCAATGAAGACCCTCAATAACTATATCATGGCAAGTAGCTTAACAGCTCTCAGTGACAGCTTGGTGACTGGTCAAAAATTTGGTTTGGATCCTCAGAAAATGATCGACGTGCTTAATGTGGGAACCGGTAAGGATGGGGAAATGCAGTGCCCTCCCCTGTACATTTTCATCCTTCTTTCAGCTAATCATGCATATAGGAGTCTGCTTTCCAACCCTGGACACCATCAGGAGGGATGGCCTTACCAAGCAATACAACTCCGGCTTCGGCTTGGCATTACTGGTCAAAGATCTGGGTATCACAGCAGACTTTATGCAGCATAACAATTTTGAGACGGAGCAACCGGCTATCGTTCGACGATACCTTGCAGATGCGCTTGAGCAGGTTGAGGCCAATGCGGACCATACTAAGTGTTTGGTAGGCTGGGAGAAGAGGTCGGGAGTGACCTTGGAGAAGACCGACAAGGCTCAAAGCATTCCCAAAAAAGATTTTGACCACCGATTGCAAGGGCTTAATAGGCCATAAGAGGCCCGCAGCCAGGCACAGCGAGTGGAACTTGCCCTTCGCTGACGTGCTTGACCCGGGTGATCGACCCCTCAATCTAACTCTATCCGTACCGTGGCATGCTCCGATTGGTTTGTGCATGTCCGAGTACCCTCAAACGGCAAATGCCGTCAACATCGAAAATCTGTTTACCATCCTCCTACGTCGTTCATCTAGACCTACAAGGTTTCAATCACTTGCAAGGTTTAAATCAATGCGTGACATGGGCTTTAACAGTCGAGTAGTGACGGGCGCAATGTTGAGACATCCCGGTTTGCCGAAATCACTAGCATGGACAGGCAGGTGTCATCGAACGAGGGAACTATGGCAACTGAGACAGGTACTAGTATATAAGTTTTCGCATGGAAATATCACTCTTCTCGAAGCCCAACCCCCAGCCTTTTTCGAGTCCTACTACTGTATAATCGCAACAGTCACTCATTACCTCTCATTACTCCTTAATACCACTTACCACACTAATCACAAAACCCCCCCAAAACCTATCCAAACAACAAAAGATGCTCACCTCAATCCCTCTCGTCCTCGCCTTCTCCCTCGGTGCCCTAGCGCAACCACCCTGGGGCGGCCCATGGAACTTCAACCGTCCAGCCGCTCAAACCTGCCTGAACGCAAGCCAAGTCACCACCCTCCTAAACGGCTACACCTACCTGCTCGAATACCCTCAAGGCGCTGACTTCAACGCCACCGCTGAAGCTCTCCTCTCCGACAAATTCGCCGTCTACTCCGATTCCATCAACACCTTAGCCGGCTACCCTGTAAGTCTTTTACCTCCTTTCCTTTTGACAACAACAGAATATCCAATCTAACTGTGATGATATAGCTCAACTACCCAGCCTACACATCCAAACAAGCCTTCATAGCCGGCCAAGCCCAGACCCCCGCCATCCCCGTCGTGCAAACCCTGGGATCGTTCTACGGCTGCAACCAAATCGCATGGCGCTGGAACGGAACCGGAATCGGCTCCAACAAGTACGAAATTTTGGGTCTGATCACGATGGATGTGAATGTTAGCACGACGCAGATTGATACTGTCTACTCTGAGTTCAACAGTGGTGCTTGGTTGGCGGATTATGGCATCAATATTACTCTGCCTAAACACTAGATTTTGGATGGTGCAAACGATAATGTTGATGGTTTATGGGTTATGTGTATAGAGAGTTTGGGGTTATGACGGCTTAGGATTAAATCGGTTTACTTTTCTTTATTTCATCTTATTGGGATGGTAACACGCATGGGCGTGGTTGATTACCTGCACATCTGATGAATTCCTCCTTTACAGAAGAAGGAATTTCAAAAATCAATTGAGTCCATAAACTTGTTTTTTGGAATTTGTTTCTTTCCGTTGGATCGCCACAATGTTCGCACAGTATACCGGTAGAGCAAACAATAATAATTGCTGTGCACGCACGCGATATAGCAATTGCTTTTTATTCCTCTCATTCTACATTTAACCAAGAAACTTTTTCTTGTCATCCGCGTTCTCACTATGTGCAGTTTGTGTATTTGACCAGCATCTGCAGAAAGCTGTCGGAAACTTCCTGCACTATTGTGTTCAAAGCCGCAACGTCCGGAAAAGCAAGGTGGCGTACTGTATTGCTTGCTTGCATGCTTGTTCACCACCACCCAAAACTTCAACTAGAGATAACTTCACGATCACGCGTTCTCAGTTGAGAAAATCATGATATTCGGAAACTGGACATCCTTGTGATCATTGTGATACTAATTATACAGTATGTAAACCAATCCGATCTTGATAAACTATAAGCACCAAGCAATACGCTATCTTGCTTGTACACCCGTCGACCCGCTACTCGATATAATGCGTTTTGTTTATACGCGTCATACAGTAGTAACAATGATCACAACGGAATTGTACATCTGTGCTGTACAAACATTGCTCGGGCAACCACTGCATGAGTCCCACGTACCTGCAGCGCTCCATTTTTAACTCTAGTGGTTGGTTATGATCTGGTTTGTTGCACGGTTTGTTTCATGTACGTGGACGATGTTTCATGTTCAGTACCTGCAATCGGATTGATGACGGGAGGGCCGGTGGGCGGAAGCGGGCGGAGATTAAGTGTACGGCAGTGTTACAGTAAACACTGCAATGAAACTTTCCCATGAAGCTGAGGTAAGACAAGATTCGTGTATGACAATTACCGAAGTACCGAAGTACTTATCCTTGGATATGCTGGGCTGGGCTGGGCTGGGCTGAGCTGCGCAGAGCTATTCGTTGCAAAATTGCGGATGAGATGGTCTTCTGCGCAGTATTGTACAGCGGTTTGTACGCTACCTATCATGTCAACGTGCGGAAACTCAAGATGGTATACAGTAGTACAGTACTTGTCCATACCGGCAATGGCGGCGCATCAGAACTGGATTCACGATTCTCGCAAAGACGTTTGGCTTACTGAAGATTATACGTAGTTGTTGATTGAACATGCGTGGAAGTTATGGTACTCGCTTCTACAGTTGTAGTTTTGCTGGTATGGACCAGCGTTGTGCTGTCTTGGGTTCACACACGTTGCATATTACTTGAACAAGTCTACTATACACAGGTACGTACTTGTAGGCTGGACGGTAGCTTGCCGTACTCTGTATGGGATACTTTGGAACAATATCGACAGTAAGTTTGTCTATGTTATTTGTATGCTGGAATGGAGTCTCTGAGTTGTGTTGTTGTTATTGTGGTGAGGTTGTGATTGCGACTGCGATTTCATGGGGCGTGTCATTCAAGGTGGGAGTGAGCGAGTTGTGGGTTTGAGATGAGGGATTGAACTGGATGTCAACGTTGTGGACTGGGTGTGCTAATGGTATCCTTAGACTTCTAGGCTGCGAGCTGCATGAGGATGGTGAGCCTGCGAAGGAACACGGCGACAATGGTGTCTCGGATGAGCAGATATCGTTGAGGGACTGTGCAGTAGTAACATCGGTGCTTCCAGGACACAATTGCCTGACTGCAGTTTTAGAATCGATAGAGTATTTCCCCTTCTCTTCATGACTTGCTCACTGTCTGACGGTTTAGCTTCGGGTAAGGCACATCGCCGACAATCGCATTGTCTTATGCGACGCTGGATCCCATGGACGCAGTATTCGACCTGGAGTTCTGCATGTTTACCTTTGTCAACATACTGTATGTACAGACTCGGGCGGCACAGCTTTCGAATCCTTCATTATGCCCGTTCTGCCTGGAATTTTGTACGTCAACTGAGAGATTATTGCACTGTGATTCCTGCCTGGACGCATCGGTTGGTTACTGGTATCAGCTTCATCTCATCGCGTACTTGGTACCTACAGTAGTCCTGATCGCTAGGCTGGTATCACGAGCTTCGAATGCCCGGTGACGAATATCTCCACTGCTCGTCACCGCACGAATCACCTCTCAGAGCAACAGTTACTTTGGACTCCATATTCTGTACCCCTGGGCATTACGCAAAGAGCCGAGGTCGATTTTGTCATAGCGGTCGTCGAGGGCACCGTTCTCCATATGGAATAATTTGATTGTACTGTGGAAGTCCGACAAAGCTCATGGAAATCTGCTTGATACAATTCAATACCAAGACCTACTAGTCCAATAATGCAAGCATGTTCCGGCATGCTCGCTGAGAAGAGTAACAAGAAAACCAAAAAGTGAAGGCGTGATTAATGTGGAAGTGATCATTGGTTGAAGAGACGACTTAGCTCGATTGTAGCTTCTCCGCGCTCGAGTTTAGAGTTTCATCGAAAATGCTTCAATCTCCTGTTGATATTTCTGTTCAGGCTCTGGAAAGTTCATCAGCCCTGCTATTGCTGCTGCTGCTGCTGCTGCTGCTGCTGCTGTCCCAAACCGTCCGTCCGATACCACGACGTCGTTCGTGACCACGCGTCAAGGGGCTGCAATCAGGCCTAACGGCTTGCTTTCTCCACAAGCATATCCGTATGGTGAAGCCTTTCAGTCGGTGCCACTTTGGATTGGTCGAAGCAAGCCACCAAGCGGTCTCTTCCACAGCTCGAGCACTTGCCGGCTGCCGCTTCCAGATCGTCGGCAAAGGACGATCTTGTACTGTACTATACTGTACTGTACTGTTCAACAAGCGTAGACGATATCGACCTTTCTCCCCATACCTTTTGAGTAAAAACTCTTTAGGGCTTCATCCCTTGCAGCATGTCCGTCGCTACTCTTGTATAGCCTTTTTGCCCTCACATCATGCGCTTTGCTGTTCGTTATGCTTCGGTAGCATGCTGTCTCATCTTGGCGCAAGGTGTGCTTGCTGTTGATGCCACTGTCGACCTCACTTACGCGAAGTATGCCGGCACACAGCTGTCCAGTGGCATAACACAATGGCTTGGTATTCCTTTCGCTGCACCACCTGTTGGGAACCTCCGATTTGCGCCCCCACAAGATCCTGTCTCAGCCTCAGGAACACAAAAAGCGAACAAGGTGAGTAGTAGATCCTGAAACACTGCATACCAATTTTCATCCGTGCTCGTCTGGCACGTCACTCGTATTTGACATTTAACTTACATCCCTCGCAGCAAGGTGCAATTTGTATCGGGACTGCACTGAGCTCAGTGCCATCGGGTCAAAATGAGGACTGTTTGTATCTTGCCGTATACGCTCCAACTTCGGCCACCTCATCTTCAAGGTTGCCTGTCTTTGTCTTCATCCAGGGCGGCGGCTTCAGCGCGGATGCTGATCCCAATTTCAATGGTACTGGTCTAGTCGCTGCTTCTGGCCGCAACATTATTGTCGTCACCTTCAATTATCGAGTTGGTGCGTGGGGTTTTCTCGCATCCACAGGGTCAGCCTCGGGTCAACCGTATGCCAACAATGGTCTGCGAGATCAACGCAAAGCATTCCAGTGGGTTCAAACCCACATCGCTCAGTTCGGAGGAGATCCGTCTCATGTTGTCTTGGGTGGAGACAGTGCAGGCGCTGCCTCGATAGCATTGCATTTGACAGCCTATGGCGGCCGTGACGACAAGCTGTTCCAGGCAGCAGCAGCAGAATCACTCTCATTCGCCACTCTTCTCACCACTTCCCAATCGCAGTACCAATGGGACAACTTCACCAAGGCAGTAGGTTGCTCAAATACCAATGCTGGCACGGCACTGACATGCCTTCGAGGCAAAAGTGCTGCTGCGATAGAGGCTCAGAACTTCAACATTCCGTTTCCTGGTCAGACGTCTCCTCCATTGTATATGTTCCAGCCAACCATTGACGGTGATATCGTCACTGATCTGACCTACAATGCCTTCCAGAAAGGCAACTTTATACAAGTCCCAATGCTAATTGGTGACGATACCAATGGCGGTACAATCTTTACCCCTCGCGCCACCAGCAGTCAGGCGCAAAGCAATGCATTTATGACCAACCAATTTCCATATCTGACGTCGTCCCAGCTTAACACCCTAAGCCAACTTTATCCCAACCCAAACCAAAGTGCCTGTCCAGCCAGCGGATGTTGGTGGCGTCAAGTCAGCAACGTCTATGGTGAGATGCGGTATATGTGTCCTGGTCTCTATATCTCCTCAGCGTATGCCAACCTCACTGCGACAAAAAAGCGCTTCCGGAGGACATTGTCAAGAGGAGAGTTGGACGATGGTGGCACTGCACGCATCCTGAACGTCATTTTCCCCTCTCTCGATGGAACGTCTTCGTCTGGTTCGACGGCAAAGTCTTACGCCTACCGGTATAACGTGGAAGATCCAGATCAAGTCGCACAAGGTCTTGGTGTCCCCCACGTAGTCGAAAAGAACGCCATCTTCGGAGCAGGTAATACACCCGATGGTGTTCCAGCGTCCTATAACTCTGGACAGACCAACGCTGCAGTCATTGGTGTGATTCAAGCATATTGGACGAGCTTCATCAGATCGTATGATCCGAATACGTACAAGACGGATGGATCGGCGACGTGGGAAGAATACTACTCCAGTAGTGGCCTACCACAAAGGCTAGTGTTCCAGACAGGCGGCAAGACGAACATGGAGTCTCTCGATAATGGTCTCCGGGAAAGGTGTTCATACTTGGCATCGATAGGGCCGAGCGTTTTGCAGAAGTGAATTAGGAAGCGTGGGCGTTTGAGTGGCTGCATTACGGTTGCTGGGACATTCGGAGTTCGGTATAGAGTGTGATGATGAATGACAGGGGCATTTCTGAAGATCATAATATTTAATGGCTACTGACAGCATCGATAGCCTGCAGTGTTAGAGAACTGTTCTTGCATATTAGCGAGCATATACCAAAAGTTGATCGTTTTAGAATAATAGTGTGGTGCAATGTTTTCTATTGATCTTGGTCGGAATCTGAAAGTTCCAGGAATTTGTCTTCCTTATAGTTGTTGGCCACGACGGGCTGACGAGCTGATCTCGTAATATGAATGTAAGGTCCTCATTATACACGTCGCTGGCGCAAGGGCATGGAAAGAGTACGGTTGTTGGGATGAACATCTAGTGCAACTTACTGTGAATCTTCGTGGTTTTCCTGAGTTCAACTTGACTTTCTATATTGACCCTCAGCATACATAAGTCTATCATACTTCTATCACCCTTCGAGAAGATGCAGCCGTTGCGTCCTTCCATGACGACATGCACCATGAAACAGCTGCGTCGGTTTCTGTGCTGTAAGGTGCTTTCGAAGAGTTGTTACTTTATTATTCAATTGACATAATGCGCTGCTGACTGCCTCACGAACCTTCATTTACATCAAGCCCTTTACTTTCCCATCTTTAGACAAAGTGGCCTATGCTGCTACCCGAACATTCGTTGATGGAGGGATGTAGGTCGCTGCGTGATGATTTGCGATGGCAACCATTCATACCTCATTTTCGTAACATTCCTGGTCCGTGCTGCTGATGCAAAATTATGGTTGACAACATTTTACTCTAGCTACGCCAACAGTATGGCAATCAACAGTAAGTCTTCTTTCGATTTTTGAGTTCGTCGACAACAATAGCAAGATGTGGTCGTTGTGGCTGATTGTAGGAGTTGCGGTGGCCGGCGCCGTCACATTGACTGTGTCCGGAGTCCTTGTGGCGGTTCAGTTCGAGCGGAGAAGACATCGAAACCTAAGAACAGATCAGAACTTGGATAGAAGCCTTAGTCAGTACTACCGAGCTCATCTCAGCATTACCGATGTCGATTTCTCAAGCCTTCCGAGACCAGTTCGCAGTTTACGGCAGAGCTTTCAACGTCCTCGGAGTGAATCATCCCGATTTTATGCTTCATGTTCGTCTCAAGATGGAATCAAGACTTTTCCAGAGGGAACCTTGATAGATTCTGTGGTTGGGCCAGGCTGGACAGTTTTGGAGCCTTCGCACCAATGCCTGACTCCCTCAAAAAGCAACAAGCGGAAGAAGAAAGTGCAGAGACTTTCCGTTAGCGAATCCATTCCCACGACTCGACTCTCAGCTGTAACAGAAGTATCTGAAGGTACGAGGCAGGCAACGCCGGAGCCTGTTGAGTTACCCACGAACACCACTCCTCGGCTCACGCCAGAAAAAGCTCTAGAGGCATGTTCTGCACATCCTCTGCCTTTACTAGCACATACCCATTATACGCAAAGTTCGAACAACAGCGGCTTGACCACACTTACAGACGAGCTTGGTGACACCGGATCTCGGCATGTCACTTACGGCACTGCCGTTCGGTCAAGGTCGATCAGCACCGGCAGTATCGCCACCCCACCACCTGACATGCCACTACCTGAGATGCCAAGTCATCCAGCAATTGAACAAAGACGTGACAGGGGCCTGAAGAGATCGAAGTCTTCTGAGTTTGGAAAGCATCGGCGGGAGTTATCAATGATATCCCCTACACTCACCACTACACAGACCAACCAGGTCGGTAGGGTTAGCGGAACGTCCAAGTTCGAGTTTGGCCTCAAAGAGAGCGATGCAAGAATGTCTAAAGCCAGAGCAGAAGTTCCCAGCCTCTATATCGATACAAACTCGACAACACTCCAGCCATATGGACAGAAATCGCTATGTATGCCTCACAGCGCCCCAGCTACAAATGCACCATACGACGATTTCAAGACTATTGATGCCAGCAAATGGAACATTCCGCGAGGATTAAGGCATCTTGGCAGTACAACTCCAACAAGGCCAAGGAACAATCTCGAGTCAAGCAGTCGCCCAGTATCAGGGTTCAATCAGGATGGTACCTTCATGACTGCTGACTCTGCAGACTCGACTTCGCTGAAAGAGATAGACATTGCGTCCGCCCGACCAATATCGATTACTAGCGTTGATATGTTCCGGCTGTCAGTCGTGGATACTGCCCTAGGTGATTCACCACGTAGGGGACATAAGCGGCAGAACTGTGTTCGAATCAAGAACCTGCAGCCAGCAGACACGAGGAAGAGGCTAAGCTCGCAGCTCGATAGGCTGGCGGAAGCTGAAGAGGAGAATAGCAGCATTCTACTCCCTAGCCCAGCAAAGAAAAGGTTCGAGGGAGAAACGTCCTTGAAAGAGACGATGCAAAACGCTTCCAGAGTACGGCAACCTCCAAGTCTCTCACTACGTGTCAAGCGTCCTGGGCTAGTAGACAACAAACCTGTGCAGGAACAGAATGTGCCCCTGCGTGAAGATGCGCCTCAACCTGCTACTCTTGCGTTGTCTTCACCAGAATCAACACCACGCAACGTTCAAACAATCACAAGCATAGATCGCGATACTGAATCACACAACAATACAACCCTACCCAACACAAATCCTTCATCACATTCCAATGACCTTCCAGTCTCGGCCGGACCAACCTCAGCCTCACAGTACGATACCCAGAACCCCAAGCGCCAAAAGTCCAAAATCCAAGGTCCACGCAGCATTCCTCCACCTTCCCTCCGAGCCCGCACCCACTCCGTCGGCAGTCCCATAAAACGCAAATCCTCAGCCTCATCCTCCAAAACCAACCGCAAAACAAGTGCCTTCCTCAAGTCCATACCAACCAACCCTGAAACAACCACCACACCAACACTCAACACCACACAACAACCCACAACACCAACCCACCGAAAACGCTCGCACACAATCGCAGGCCACACAACAACCGACACCTCAACACCACCAAAACACCCCCTCCCAGACCCCCAATCTCTCCCCCGTCAAAAACCAAGAACATACCACGCCGCCACCACCACACCAACACCAACACCAAACCGGTTCCAATTCCAATTCCAATTCCAACCGCACTCCTCGCCCGCAATATCGATATGGGAAGACGTATCTATAAACGCGGAATCACCAGATCCTACGGCCGCGCAGTTGCATGCGTATTCTGGATCGTATACGAACACGAATAGCAATATGAATACGAACACGTATTCGCCACGACGCGATACGCCCAAGAGTCGTAGGACGAGTGCTATCATAGCGCGCTTCGAGGGCATTGAGAATGCGCAGCGGAAAGATAGGGATCGAGATCGCAGTAGAGATCGGGATAGGTCTGTTGGTGTTAGTGTTGGTCTTGAGTTAAGTGACGGGAATGGATATGGGTATGGAACAGGACGAGTAAGTAACGGGACGCCGAGGAAGAGGAGTAATAGTACCGCTGTTGCTGCTGGTGCGAATGCGGCTACGAATGCGAATGGCAATAGAAACTCGATTCCGGGGTTGGGGATGGAGGATGGAGGGGTGGGGTTGGGGTTGAGGTTTGGGGAGGGAGGGAGGGATGAGGGCGGGCGGTTGTTGAGGTGAGGAGTGGGAAGATGTTTGATTTCTTTGGCTGCTGTTATTGCTGCTGGTCGTAATTGTTGTTATCGTTTTTCTATGTGTACTTATTTATGTGTGTGTCTATGCTTCAACAACTACCTTACTTCTATTGATTGACTATGTAGGAGAACAGTAACGTGATCTGCGTTGTTTCGAAGGCTCTACCTAGGTAGGTACTGTTTGTGCTTCTTGTATCTGAGAACCTCCTTTTTCCATCAAGTTTACTGTGTATACGTATTGGTACGATTCAGTCACAAATGCTACGTACCTACATAAACATAAGGCTTCATTCGTTATGCCCTGTGGGAAGTTCTTAGATCCCGAGTCCGACTCTGAGTATGAGTGTGACTCTTGATGTATAGTCAAGTACTGCTTCTCGTTTCACAGAGACCTTGATCGAGAGCAAATGTGTGTGATCCGGCACTACGAAGCATATGGCACATGAGTGGGTGGCCGAGTCTTAAAACAGGTAGAAGGGCTTGTGTCGATCTCGAGTGGCAATGCAACCATTGTAATGAAATGGAGCTGCGGCACGAGATTGGTAGGGTTGAGACGACTAGTAGTAGTATAACAGATGATAGGTGGTCGATCAATTCGGCAGTCTGAATATGAGCAGCCGTTCTATTTGATCCACTACCGGTACAATCCTTCAAGGCTGACTGACTGATTGACTATATCTCAACGACCGGCGATGCCTCTCCACCTCTTGGTGTCTGGGGCCCATCCGTATCCTTCACTGTCTCCGGTTTATTCCCCTTTGATTGATGGCAGATCGAAACTCTTACTTCTTCCTACGTTACCCTTCTTCCATGATCCGACTCTTGAGCCAAAATACCCTTTGTCCCAGACTAGGGCTCCGACCCAGGGTTGCACGTTCCAGCTTACTTGTAGTGTTACGTTTGTTCTTGCGCTCATGAGGCCTGTTGGGTCTGTGATTTGGTATTTTGGCTTTTGGTTCTTGAGTTTTAACCTGCCTGGCTGCACTACGTCTGTGGTGGTTTTCGGTGTTTTGTTTGTTGTTGATTTTTTGTTGTTGTTCTTTGCTTGCTGTCTTTGCTGGCGTTGGGTTTTCTTGTCTGGGAAATATGTTGTTTTGAGGTTTTGGAGGGACCAGGGTGTTGCGGTGGCTGGGATTATCATGTCCCAGATTATGCTCTCTGATACCTCTTGTCCGTTTTTGGTGCTTGGGTAGTTTGCTGTTACGTAGACGAAGAGTTGCTTGGTATTCCAGGTGAAGAGGGGTGAGAGGTCGGCGTCAAGATCGAAACGGATAGTGGCATATTCTTCGCGTGTACGGGCGTAGTAGTGTGGACGGCATCAACTTGAATGGGTACAATGCTTGTTCTCTCGAACACTAGTATTCGCAGGGAATTGCAAGATGCCCAGCAAGCAAAGCTTACCCGTTCAGCAGTCAGCGGCAGGGTAAAAACATTGCTGACCGGCAGGAAGATACGTTTCCCTTCTGGCTAATGTCAAGCCAAGGAATCTCGAAATTGTGATCGAGATTCTGATAGGCAGAGTATCATGAATCATCCAAAAATGTAGTAAATGATAGTGTAACCTTAGATATGAAACTCATGGTCCCCATTGTGTAGAGGCCGCAAGCGATTAACGACAGGTTGATCCTTCTGAGACCTCGTAAACGATCTAACGAAGCACAAAGCCTCGAAAGATCGTGACCACCTCTTGGGCAATTGAGTAATGCAAAGAATGTGAGCCGCCAAGCTGAAGTCCATACAGAAAGAGATTCAAAACATGTAACATTGATGAAGTTCATTTTTATCGCAGACAGTCGTGCATGACTCGAGCCTTGGCGTGAAATGACTCGCCAGCCGTAGGCTCACATGTCAAGCATGAAACTGTCCTTTCACAATCCCGTATTCCAGTAATTTAGGTGCATATCAGCTCACAAGCTTGTAGCAAGACTTTCGAACTCCAGAGGAACAGGTGTGCGATATCTGAACAGCAATGCTGTGATCTCCTTCCACACCACACCTACCTCTTCACAGCATATTCCTCAGATATCCTCTCTGGCACCACTCAAGTCCGAAAATGCATTCCTCCCTCAACCGGCTTCAAACAGCCTTCGGCTTCTTCACGACCTGCGCATTTACTCTCGCCAGCATAATCGCCGTCCTCTCCCTCATACCTATCCCCTCACCCACAAGTCCACTAAGCGCAACCATAAAACCAACAGACATCCAAGTCATAAAAGGCCGTCC
>Ga0115848_100476_pt1 | contig 15715 bp, 8 predicted proteins | sample InSIn3gowninarea_FD_83862 | JGI IMG/M metagenome (GOLD analysis project Ga0115848, IMG submission 83862) | reverse complement strand
TTAAATATAACGGGGGTAGTTTTGGGGGTACTTGTGTTGCTGTTTATTTTTTCATTACTTTGTAGTAACTATTTCGCACGGCTTACGATTCTTCCGGCTCCATGCTAGTGATGTCGTTGTACACCTGGCCTATGCCACCGTGGACTGGAGCGTTGGAATCTTGATCGTCGTTGTCGGAATCCTTCCCGCTGCGAGCGTCAACAATACGAATGCTGGTGCCGTTGGACATACGATCCCGGGAGGAAAGAACATTGTATCCCGCTAGATTAATGGAATCTGAGAGGAAATTGAGAACCTCATTGACAGGGATAGATGGCTCTGGGGTTTCCTGAGAAACACCGAGAGTATTAACAACATGAAGCGAGGGGACTTGCACAGGAGCAGCTTCTGCACTTTCCTGTGCGTGAGCCATTCCGCCACCAAGGCACAGTGACAACGCAGCTGCGGCAAAAGCGGCTGCACCAGGCAACACAAATTTTCTCACGAATACTCCAAAAGTGATAACGCCCTGAAATGCACCCACCGAGAAATAATTTTTGGTGACAAATGATGCACAGACGCTGAATTAATAAAGACAAGAATTATAAAATGCTTAGAATTTACTCCCACGTAACGGTAATGATTTTGTTGCATATTATGCAGGAAAAATTCCACCACTATGCATTTACACGACACCTAGCGCACACTATAAATGCTACATTCCCCCTGCTACAGCACATATTTCGCGCTACACACACTATGCACCCAGCTCGCAACCATCATGCAACTGCAGTGCAACTATCATGCAACCAATGCATAACTGCTGGGCACCATAAAGTAATCATCATTACTTTTAGCCGCATCGTCTTCAAGCCGAGAAATCTTAGCAATCACAATAGCGGCGATAGTAAGAATAGCCAGTACAGAAGCAGTAATACCGCCAAGCACACCGCCCGCCGCAAAACCTACAACAATACCCGTAGGAAGAGCCAAAACAGCAGCCTTACCTGCGCTAAAAGCACCCAATGTTAAAGCCGGGAATATCCCCAATGTCGCCAGCGGCGCGGTAACACCACACAGGATAACTATCGACAACAGATGTAGAAGATGAGCAAGTCCGAAAAAAGCACCCACCGCAGTAAAGGCAATACCGGGCAGCAGGCCAAGCACCATCATCACAACACCGGCAGTAAAAATAGGGCTCCCCACACCAGTCTTAATAGTTTTAACGCCTAATGCTTCACCACTAATACCAATGAGAAACATGGCAAGGCCTCCATGAAACCAGAAGGGCCACGTTACCTCCATCACAGCAGTAGTAAGAGAACTCAACAACCTAAGAAAATGGCTCGCTACCCCCGCCACCATAGACGGCAGTAAGGAAACACCAAGGCCAGCAATAATAAACGGAGACTCAACAAGCGCAGCAGAAGAAACACCAGCAAAAGCCACCGCCGCAGCAGCCAGGATAGTACCTGCCAGAGCCCCGGCACCAGCACCAAAAATACTCCCAGGAATCGCGCACACAAGAATAGCCAGAGGAGCCGCCGCCAAAGGTTTTAACTGCTCCAGGAGATCGGGGAGAGTGACGGTGCTATCATCATCGTCCAGCGGGTCTATAACACTATCCACCAGGCGGGTGTTCATATCAGAGGAACGCTGGGACAAGGACAGAATGTCACGGCCAGCCAACATAAGAGAGCCGGAGAGGAAAGAAAGAACACTATCCACCGGCACCGTTGGGGTAGCCGGGGAGACAGTACTTATCTCGGAGCTTATCTCGGGACTTACCCCAATATTTCCCCCGGTGTTTACCCCAGTACTTACCTCAGTGTTTACTGCATGGATAGTGGAAGCAGGGAGGGAAAGGATAGCATCCGATAATTCTTGCGCATTCGCCACTCCACTATGGGTAAAGAGTGACAGTGCAGCTGTTATGACCGCAGCTGCCGCGGGAAGAATAATTTTCTTCAAGGAATCTCCTAGGGAACGTCATACACATACCACATGCACTTACATATACGGAGTGTGTGCACATGTTTATGGTGTTGACTGAGTGAACTTATCGTATCGAATTTTCAACAACAATAAAGATAAAAAGCTACTTATCTCTAACAAAGGCGACTAAGAGTGCTCGCAACAGATACATGGATACACAATGGGGCGGTGTCCTCTTTACTGGACACCGCCCCATTGGCGACTATTTAATTAGTGTCTCCTTGTTATCTCCCCAGATAAAACATAGGAGAGTCCATGTGATCCGAATTAAGCAGCGAGTGCGTAATCAGACTGGATAGCCTTCAGAGCATCCTTAGCGCTAACTTCTCCCGAAGCAGAGGTACGGAAGAGATCACCGGAACCGATGACCGCTATAGCGATGAGGAGTCCCAGAAGGGCACCGAGAGCGAAGCCGCCGAAGAAGCCTGCAACTCCACCCACGAAAGCACCGGCGGGAGTAGCAGCAATGGCAGCGAAGGGGAGACGGTGTGGAAGAGCACCTACGGCAGCGCCACAAACGAAGCCAGTAAAGAAGTAGATGAGAGTACTGGCAACGAAGAGGAAGATACCAAAGAGTTTAAAGGCAATACCAAGGCTGAGCCACGGTAGGAGGAAGAGGCTGAACCCAATGAGGAAGGTATTGACGAGAGTCATAAAGGTGATAATCATTGGGAAGCAAAGCAGAGCAAGTGGCCACAGGAGAATGCACAAGCCTACTACAACGACGTTAATCACTATTCCGAGACCACCGAAGAAGAGGGGGAATAGCATACCGATAGCGTCACACAACACACCAACACCGAAAGCACACATATTCAGGAGAATGCCCCACCACATTCCGTATCCAGTGGGGAACAGGGAGAATATAACCCCGTTAACTACCATGGACGCTATTGGTGACGTCACAAAACCGACAACAGCACCAACGACGGAGCCAACAACGGCGCTCATGAGTCCAATGGAATCCGCAAATGCGGGAACAGCAACAATAGTTCCCATAATGGCGGAGGGGGTGAGGTGGCCGAGGAAAACGTTGAAAACAGCTCCGAAGTTAATGTCACCATCGGGGCCAACCAGCTGCGGCGCAGGAGCGGAACCAGCCTGGTTACCATCAGCAGGAGTCTGACCAGATGCAACTGCATGGCCCAGAGCCTTAGCTGCTAGTCCAAGAAGAAGGGCAGGATTTAAGCCAGCACCGGCAGCACCGGCAGCGGCACCTGCGGCAGCGCCAGCAGCATCGGCACCGGCACCTGCACCGGCACCAGCAATGTTACCGAGAACGTCGCGGCCAACGAGGTAAATAGAATCAGAGAGGAATGACAGAATGTCTCCAACGGGGACGTTGGGGGAACTACCCTCACCATCGCCCTCTTCTTGGGGAACACTCAGAGGATTAAGGTTAGCGGCGTGGAGTGAATGAGTTTGCACAGGTGCAGCAGGAAGATCTGCCGTCTCCTGTGCATGTGCCACACCTCCACCGAGGCAAAGTGACAGCGCAGCTGCGGCAAAAGCAGCCGCACCAGGCAACACGAACTTCTTCTTCACTAGAACTCCAAAAGTGAGATGAGAGTCATCCTGCGAACGCCACTTAATAGCTTCTCAAGAAATTCTTAAAAGCTTCCCAATATACGATTGAGTTCAGTGGCACAGGATAAACGATTCAGCAGTACGGAAGAATCGTAAGCCGTGCGAAATAGTTACTACAAAGTAATGAAAAAATAAACAGCAACACAAGTACCCCCAAAACTACCCCCGTTATATTTAAGAAACCCCTAACCTGTGGATTTACCTGAGAAAAATATAAACTTATTACAGTGATAGGAAAATGCAAATGTACTACACTGTGCGCTGTTTTGTACTGCTTAGGCACAGTGAGACACACTCATGCGTCTACTTGTCTTACTTTTGGAGAACGTTATCGGATAATCATAGATATCCAATAGTGAACACTAGGTAAACAGTACACCAATAACAAAAATATCAGCAAACAAGTACCCTAAAGACAGCTCGCATCGTCGTAGAACAGATACCGGCGCGACAATAAGGATACAAAGGAGCACCATGGGACCATCACACGGAGCACAACGCACCCGACGCGATACCCTCACACTCACCCTCCTGAACCTCCTCGCACTCCTCGGCGGATTCCTCCTCCCCCTCCTTATCCTCTGGGTCCTCACCCACAACCACTTCCCCGCCTACGGAAACAGCCACTTCATCCGCAGCCTCACCACTGTCGCCCAAGTAATCCTCTGCCTGATCGTCCTCGGCTGCGCCGCCTGGGCACACGCAGAACGCCGATACGCAGAACGCCACCGCACACAGCTCGAGCAACTGAACCAACTGACAAACTCCCAGAAACAGTCGCACAAAAACTCCCGTACCAGTGTGTGGCGCACCCACTTCGGGCCCGGATTCCTTGCCTCCCTCTCCATTTCCGCGCTGGTCACCGTCTCCCTCGGCCTCCCTCTCTCCGCCACCAAGCTCTACCTCCACGGCATTAGCGCAGACCAAGCCTTCCGCACCGAATACCTCACCCGACTCACCGACAGCACCACCCTCCACGACATGGCTTACCAGGGCATGTCACCCTACTACCCCAGCGCCTGGTTCTGGCTAGGCGGCCGCTACGCCAACCTCGTCCACCTGCCCGGCTGGGAAGCCTTCAAACCCTGGGCCATTATTTCCCTCGCCCTCACCGCCAGCATCATCACCACCCTCTGGTGCACCATCGTCCGCCCAGACCTCGGCATCCTCATCGGCACAACGACAGCACTGGTCACCACCGCCTACGGCAGCGCCGAACCCTACGCCGCCATCGTCGCCATGACGCTCCCCCTCGTCTTCGTCCTCGGCTGGCGCGCCCTCCACCCGCAACCCGACACACCCGCCAACGGCTGGCCTGACGCCGCCGGTGCCGCTATCCTCCTAGGGCTCGGCGCCTGCACCTATACCCTCTTTACCGCCCTCGGCGCCCTCACCCTCGTCCTCATGGCGATAGCTCTCTCCATCCACCGCGCCCGCCAGCAGCGGGACAAGCAGCGTGATATGCGCAGTGAGCAGGACAGTACGCGCAACACGCAGCGCAGTGTACCCAGTACACAGGACAACACGTCCAGCGCGCAGCGCACCCGACGGAGCGCATGGCAGCCCATACTGCGGCTCCTCATTATGGGGGCCGGCGCCCTCGCCCTCTCCTTTATCCATTGGGGCCACTACCTGGCCGACGGACACGGCACAACACACAGCACCAGCGGCAGCGCCCTCCACTACCTGCCCGAGGACTCCGCCAGCCTCCTCCTCCCCATGTTCACACCCGACATTGTGGGGCTCCTCTCCCTCATCGGCCTTATCTGGCTTGTTGCCGCATTCCGCAAACGCCGTATGGCCCAAGCACTTAGCATCGGCATTATCGCCATGTACCTCTGGGAACTCATCTCCATGGTGGACGTCGCCGGCGGCGTCACCCTCCTCGGCTTCCGCATTAACCTCCCCCTCATACTCGCCTTCGCCCTCGCCGGCGTCTGCGGCATAGCCGACGGCACCCGCTACACCCTCACCCGCATAAAACAACGCGGCGATAACGCGAGTACTGCCCGGACTGTCCACGCCGTCATCACCGTTATTGTGGTTCTCCTTGGGGTAGGCCTAGCCCAAAACATTCCCGCCACCCTCGACAGTGACATTCGCCTGGCCTACTCCGACACCGACGGCTACGGCACCCGCGCCAACCGCGAACCCGCCACCGACGCCGCCCACTACCCGCAGGTCAACCAGGCACTCCTCGACGGTGCCACCACCCGCCTAGGACACCCCGCCACCGCCCACGACATCACCATCCTCACCACCGAGGAACCACTCCTGGCCTACTACCCCTATTGGTCCTTCCAAGCCATCAGCCCCCACTACGCCAATCCTCTCGGCCTCTACGAGCAGCGCAACCACCTCATCGAGGACTGGGCGCACGCCACCAGCACAGACGACCTCCTCCACAAACTCAACACCAGCCCCTACCCAGCCCCCAATGCTTTCGTCTTCCACCGCGACGGCAACACCTACACACTCCTGCTTAGCGAAGACGTCTACCCCAACCAGCCCAACGTGCACGACTACACCGTCGCCTTCCCCGCCAGCCTCTTCCAGCACCACTGCTTCCTGGTGAAAAACGTGGGGCCGTTCGCGGTAGTGACCCGGCTCTGCCACACCACACAGCACTAGCCACACTACACGTGGCAGCATTCTAAGACACGGTATCCTGGGACTATGAAGAACACGACACGAATCCTCAGCGCAGCCGCCAGCGCCCTCCTCGCCCTCGCCAGCGCCGGCACCATCGCCCACGCCGACACAAACTCCGACACCGCACCAGAAGGCCCCCTCGGCCCACTAAGCGACCGTAACCCCTTCGCCAAAGACGCCAGCCAACTGAGCTGGGGAAACAAAAACATTCCCACCGGCAGCCAAATCCGCCACGAAATGAAAGACGGCAAACGCCCCAGCTGCACCGTCAACCTCAAGGACAATAAAGCCTCCGCCAAGTGCGTCAACAACACCAACACGCACTACTACGCCATCATCACCACCACCTGCCCCGTTAAAGACCAGAATGGCCGCACCACCTACAAACCAGCCAACAGCCCCTTCGCCATTCCCGCACACCGAAGCGGTGGAGCAACCGCCCGCTGCGCTGCAGGCACTAAAGCCAACGGTATTAACCTCATTGGGCCACTTACCAGGGAAGAAGTTGAACTAATCCAAAAGAGTGAAGACAACCAAAAAGAATTCACCATCAAAACATTCCTATAAGCACATTCCTTATAGGCACAGCGTTAGTTACTAGCTAGCCAGGCGCAAAACAGACTCCCCATAGTTGAGGATAGTTAAGGGTGGCGACTCCATTACGGAGCCGCCACCCTTAACTTCTTTTATGAACGTGTACGGTACAGTACTCTTCTATCTCTACCGGTTCTATCCCTTACCAGTTCTTACCTGCAGATAAGCCCTACAGATAAGCCCAGTATGGGATCAGCCGGAGATCTCACTTACGCTGCAAGCGCGTAATCAGTGGGGCGAGGAATAAGATTTCCGATCTTCTTACCCGGCTCCTGCGGATCATTCAGCGGCGAATTCTTACGCATTAGCGGATTAAAAAGAATGCATACATAATGGCCAGCATAAGATCAGCGGAACCACCCAAAACATTCACAGCGAAACCGCCTACAAGGCCTACGACAGTACCAAGCTTAAGCCCCACAAACATTCCACTAAGAGCGCCAATAACAAGACGGGCAATAACAGGGATAAACAACCCTATAAAGAAGCCCGGTATGGAGCCAAGAATACTGTCCAGCCCAACAATAGCAACGGGGACAAAGGGAGGAAGCATAAGTATTCCAACAACACTAATAGCACCAAGAATTGTTAAGACAGCCTTCAATAGGCAGCCCACACCTATCAACAGACCGATACCGCGAAGCCCCGGAATCAGTAACAGGACGAAACTTAAGACAACTTTCACGACGTACACAGTGACCGCAATTCCGCTAAGCAGAACAGTCGGGATAAAAAGTACCGGAGAAAGAAGTAGTGCCTTCGTCACTAGCAGTGCGCACGCAGGCCAGTGAAGTAGCGCCCATCCCACCATCACAGATACCACTGGCAGTAGGGGAATGAACAGCAATTTAGACGTTATTTGTGCTGAGAATACAGGGGCAAGAAGAACATTCACTAGCGGTCCAACAAGAAAACCGTCAATAGCACTTTTCAGGCCAACAGCTATACCACTAGCAACCGTTCCCACAACAATGGCTACCCCCGCATGCATGAAATTTGATGCAAGCGCAATAGCTCGGGGAGCGAACGCTTTCACAATATTCATAATCTCCTCAGCGCTAGGAGCATTTCCCCCTTGAGCACTGGGATCATCCCCCTTCTGCGGAGCAGGAAGAGGAAGATTACCGGATTTCACCTGGGCCAGAAGATCCTTTAGTTTCGCAACAAAAGCTACAGCAGCCTCATTCTGGTCAGCAGTATTGTTCTTATCGGCAATACTCTTCTGGATAGCATTATTCTTCTGACCAACAGAGCCCTTCTGACCAGCCTGGCCAGCAGCGTTATTCTTACCGTCCTTACCGGCCGTATCGTTCTTGCCAGCAGGGACAACCTTTCCTGTCAGCACATCTCGACCAGCCAGATTAAGAGAATCAGCCAGGAATGAGAGTACCTCACCAGTAGGAACCATCGGAGACTTTTGCTGGACATCACGTTGCTGAGCATTACGAAGAACACCAGCAGTGGCTTCCTTTACATGGTTAACCACCTGTGCGGACACGTGCCCGGTAGAAACCTCTTGAGCATTTGCCGCCGCACCACCACAGCACAACGACACGGCAGCTGCCGCAATAGCGACACCACCAGAAACTAGAAACTTTCTCACAAAAACTCCTTGTAAGACAACATATTTTGCATGGACTACAACGTGTCCGCACCCGTCATAGTAGTACGAACTACCTACCTATTTATCCAGTGCAGGAGCTCTTATTTATCGTCGGAAAAACACTAAAAATACAGTGCTACAACATTTCTAATAGAAAATACTGCTGTATTGTCTATGCGGATGCACTGGTACAGTGTTATTTTCTCGCCATCTGTTCAACTAAAAAACAAAAATTTACACAAAAGATTAATCTCCAAGCAGCAAGAACGTCATCTACCTGACACCCATATCCCGAAAATAGTGGCAAACAAGTAGGCTTAGAGCGTGACTACCAGCCCCCACCAGAGCACAAACCCCACCAGTATGACCACAGACGCCACGTCCACTTCCCAGCCTGCACTCGATACACACGAGAGCTCACACGACAACACACGCAGGGACACACATAAGGGCGCACGCGGGAACATGCACGGTAAGCGCGTCGCCATTCTGGCCACCATCACCGGCATTATTGGCTTCCTCCTGGCCATCGCCTCCGCTGTTCTTCCCGTCCAGCAAAGCGTCGCCACCATCGACTGGAACCAAAACACCCAGCCTGCTGGTATCACCTCCCCCCTCGTCTCCTACATACCGCAAAACCTGGTCGTCACACTCCCCTGCGGTAGCGTTACCAACGCCCCCCAAAACACACTTCTTTTCTCCACTGTTCCCGCTAAATCCGCTAATGCTGGCAGTGAGGGCATGCAGATCCGCCGCGCCCCCGACGGCACCGGCACCGACACCCTCTCCATCACCTCAAAAAGCCACCTCCTGTTCGCCATTCCCGTCTCTGAACTAGAGAAACAGCCCGCCGACTGCCGCATTACCACCACAGTACGGGCAGATGCCGGACCCTCCGACCCCTCCGTATTTGTCACCGCCACCGCCACAACTTTCGCCATGTCAACAGCGGATAGTGACAACCCCAAAACCGACAGCCCCATCAGTGGCGAACTTGCCACCGACTCCACCACCCGCCCACAAGTTGTTGGCTTCTTCACCACCCTGCCGCATGGCACCCGCATTCCTGGACTAACCGCCCACATGGTGGTAGACACCCGCTTCTCCACCAGCCCCACCCCCCTCAAAACCACTCTCATGGTTCTTGGGATTGTCGCCAGCCTGGCCAGCCTAGTCATGCTATGGCGCATTGACCGCATGAGCTGGCGCTACCGCCGCGACAGCCACACCACAGACGCAGACAGTGCAGACGTAGCCAGCGTCAGCAAACCCGGCGTAGGCGTGTGGGTGACGGACGCCGTCGTCACCATTCTGTTGCTTGTCTGGCACTTCTTCGGCGCCAACACCTCCGACGACGGCTACCTCCTGAACATGGCGCGCGTCGCCGACCACGCCGGCTACATCTCCAACTACTACCGCTGGCTCGGCTCCCCCGAATCTCCCATCGGCTGGTATTACAGTATCCTCCAGGCACTCACCCGGATCAGCACCGCCAGCCCCTTTATCCGCATCCCCACCCTGCTCGCCGGCATTATCAGCTGGTTCATCATTTCCCACAGTCTTATCCCCCGGCTGGGCGCCGCCTTCCGCACCAACACCATCGCCTACTGGACCGCCGGCATGTTCTACCTGGCCTGCTGGATGCCCCTCGACAATGGTCTCCGCCCCGAACCCATTGAGGCCGTCCTCTTCATCGCCTGCTGGGCACTGGTAGAGCGCGCCATTGCTAACGGCACTCTGCTGCCCGGCGCGTTCGCTATTCTGGCTGCCGCGTTCGCTATTGGTGCTGGCCCCACCGGCATTATGTGCCTGGCTATTCTCTTCGCCGGGTTCCGCAGCTATTGGCAGAACATTCGCATGGGTGTCTACACCCTCCGCACCGCCGGGGAGGGCAGCGAAGGCAGCAAAGGGGCAGGCAAGGGTGCCCATAAAGGTGCCAGCAAGGGGCTGGCTATTGTCAGTATTATTTTCCCCATTCTGGCCACCGGTTTCCTTATCCTCTACACGGTTTTCGCCGACCAAACCCTGGGCGCTATGCGAGAAGCTGTGCGCGTCCGCACCGAAATTGGCCCCAACCTGGGCTGGTTCGAGGATAAAGCCCGCTGGATTGCCCTCTTCGGCATTAGCCCCGACGGCTCCGTCACCCGCCGCTTCCCCATCTTCATGATGCTCATGATCCTCGGCATCATGGTATTCATCATTGCCCGACGCAAACCCATTGCGGGCCTCTCCACCCCCGTCCTCACCCGCGTGGCCGGCATTAGCATTGGGTCACTCCTCCTCCTCACCCTCACCCCCACCAAGTGGACGCACCACTTCGGTACTTTCACCGGCATTATCGCGGTTGTAGGCGCAATAGGTGCCGTCCTTATGACAAACCGAGGTATTGCCGTCACCCGCAACCGTTGGCTAGCCGCCGCCACCACCGTCGCCGTGACCGCGCTGGCTTTCACCGCCAACAATGACTGGTGGTACGTCAGCCAATTCGGTATTAACACCACGCACGATGAGCAAAACTTCCCCACCTTCTGCGGTAAAGCCATCTCCACCTGGTTCCTGGGGCTAGCACTCCTCTTCCTGCTAGTGGCGGCCATTCTGCACTTCTTCCCCAGCATTGACCACAAACTAAGCACCACCAGCAAACCCGCCATTCGTAAAACCACGAACTGGCTGGCCAGCAAACCTATTGTGCTGGCTGTTCTCAGCACTTTCGTGGTGGCATTCAGCCTGGCGTCCTTCCTGGGCGCCTACATTAGCCGCCGCCCCGCCTACACCGTGGGGTCCGCTAATATGGAGGCACTCCGCGGGCGCCCCTGCTCCCTGGCCGACCAAGTACTTGTAGAGCCGGATCCGGGCCGCTGGATCCTCCACCCCGTTGACGGGGGCAGCCTCGCCAACGCTCTCGCTGGTACTGTCCGCAATGGTTTCCAGGAAGGTGGCCTGCCCGACAGTATCGACGACAACCAAACTGAACTGAACACTGGTGATGCCGTAGAAACCCCCGATCGGCAAAACCACAAGATTCCCCCCTTCGGCCTCCCCCTAGATGTTCCCATTCTGGGCACCTACCGTCCCGATAACCAAGTATCCGCGCACCTTGTCACCAGCTGGTATCGTCTACCCGCACAGCGCGACGATAGCCCCCTCCTGGTCCTTACCATTGCCGGCACACTTAAAGACACGGCCGTACACGTGGAATGGACCACGGACGACCTCACCGCACCCAACGCCAGCACTTCCGGCACCGGCGCGCCCAGCACTGACGCGCCCGGCACCGGCACCTATCGGGTGGCCGGCCGCCTGGTCCCCATGGACCCCGGCCCCACCCCCAGCTGGCGCAACCTACGGCTCCGCCGCCCCCACGACATTCCCGCCAACGCCACCGCTATCCGCATAAGTGTTGACGACACCTCCCTCGACACAGACAAGTGGATAGCCGTCACCCCGCCGCGCGCCCCCCAACTCCGCACCCTCAACGAGGTTGTGGGCAGCACCGACCCGGTTCTCATTGACTGGTCCGTGGGCCTTGCCTTCCCCTGCCAACGCCCCTACCACCACCGCAATGGCATTGCAGAACAACCCAAGTGGCGTATCCTCCCGAACGGCCGTAACGTTGAATCCGCCAACTCCTGGGAGGACACTTTCGGCGGCGGACCCCTCGGCTGGACAGACCTCCTCTACTACGCCGAAAACGTCCCCACCTACCTCAACCACGATTGGCTACAAGACTGGGGCGCCCTACAACGCTTCATCCCCCGCGACCCGGCAGCAACCCCCGCCGCCGTCACCGTCACCGAAAAGAAAGTGAGTGGCTTCTACACACCCGGCACCATGCGGGACACCCCACCAGCCCCCAAACGCCACTAGCCCCAAGCCACTAGCCCCGGAGCACTAGTGCGCCGGGACAGTCCGGGGTGTGGCTTAAGAGCACCCGACATGGCCTAGGCATGACTCTGGGTAGGCTGGGCTAAACCAGGGTAGGTCGGGGTGTGGCCGAGACTGCCTCGACTAGGTTTAGCCCAGGGGGTACTAGGTAGAATGAGGGGCATGTCTGAGCCTGCACCTCACACCTCGCGCCACACATCGCACCACACATCGCACCGGCGCACACACGGCCATACACACCGCCACGCATCACAGAACACGACACAGCGCACATCACAGTGCACACCACAGAGCGCGTCACAGAACACATCACATGATCGCGTATCCGGTTTCTGGAATCTTAAGGCAGCCCGCCTGACGGCCGCCATCACCGGTTTCCTCGGCATGGTCCTTTTTATCCTGGCCCCATTCCTGCCGGTCAACCAGACCACCGCCACCGTCACCTGGCCGCAGCATAAAAGCGTGAAAAGCGTTGAGGCACCACTCATTGCACACAGTCCGCAAAGCATTAGCCTAGACGTCCCGTTCTCCGCTATCCAGGCCATGAAAGGCCAAAAAGACGGCATTATTGCCAGTACACTCCCCGGACAATCCCTGCAGGCCACCCAGCGCGGTCTTTTCATTCGCGTCTCCGAACACACCGTGGACGTTCTCTCCCGCGACACCCCCTTCCTTACCCTCCACCGCAGTGAGGTAGAAGCCGCCCACGACGGCACCATTCATATTGAGGTGGATAAAGACGGTGCCCGCGCCCGCGTCACCGGGCTTGGTAACCCCGTCACTTTCACCTCCGATGATGCCCACCTACGCCCCATCACCATGGGCATTTTCTCCGACCTTCCCCTGGACACCCCGCAGGCTGCCGTCCAGGGCATGAAAGTCACCGTCCACATTGATACCCGCTTCACCACCAGCCCCACCCTGGTGAAACTCCTCGCCATGATTATTGGCGTCATATGCATGATCCTCAGCTGGATCGCCCTGGCTCGCATAGACGCCATCGTGCAACCCACACCTCACACCCCCACCGGCTACCGGCGCCCCGACGGCACTATCCGCAGCCACTGGAGCAGCTTCACCGCCCTGGACGCCGTCGTCTACATTATCCTGCTGATCTGGCATTTCATTGGCGCCAATACCTCCGACGACGGCTACATTCACACCATGGTGCGGGTAGCGAACCAGGGTGCCGGCTACATGGCCAACTACTACCGCTGGTATGGCGTTACCGAATCCCCCTTCGGCTCCCCCTACTACGACATTTTGAAAGGCTTCGCCGCCGCCAACCCCACCAGCCCCTTCGTGCGGCTCCCCGCCCTCATCTGCGCTGTCCTCACCTGGATGCTGATCTCCAAATCCATCATTCCGCGCCTCGGTGAAGGCCTCTACAAGCGCAAGATCACCACCTGGACTGCCGCCGGTGTTTTCCTCATCTTCCACATGGCGTTCAACAATGGCATGCGCCCTGAACCATTCGTCGCCATGATGGCCCTGCTCACCTGGGCCCTGCTGGAGAAAAGCATTGCCACACATCGGATGCTGCCCGCCACCATCTCTGTGCTTACCGCTGCCTTGGCACTCTCCGGCAACCCCACGGGTTTGATGGCTGTGGCCGCCCTCGTCGCCGCCATTCGCCCACTCCTTCACGTTATGCGGGAACGTCGCCCCCGCGTTGGCGTGGCCGCCCAAATTGGGCCCATTGCCGCATCCGGCTTTGCTGTTCTGACCTGCGTCTTTGGCGACCACAACATTGGTGCTGTGCGGGAAGCCACCCGCGTCCGCGGCGATATTGGCCCTAACATGCCCTGGTACCGGGAAGTCCTCCGCTACTTCTGGCTGACCATTCAAACCGTGGACGGCTCCATGTCCCGCCGCATTGCCGTCTTCACCATGCTGTTCTGCCTTATTGTGGTGACGGTCGTCCTCCTCCGCAATCGTAAAATTACGGGCGCTGACCCCGGCCCCAGCTGGCGTGCCCTCGGCATCACCTACGGCACTCTTATCCTCATGATGTTCAGCCCCACCAAGTGGACCCACCACTTCGGCGCCTACGCCGGCATCGCCCCCATTCTGGCGGCACTGGCCGCCCTCGCCATCGGCAATACAGCCCTCCGGTCTAGCCGTAACCGCAGCCTCGTCCTGGGCGCTATGGGATTCGTCCTGGCATTCTCCCTGGCTACCGTCAACGACTGGTGGTTCGTCAGCCACTACCACATTCCCTGGTTCGACAAAGTCCCCCAAATCCACGGGGTGGAGCTTTTCAAGATTGTCATGGTCATTGCCATCATCGCTTTCCTGGTGGCCGGCTGGCAGCACATGACGCAAGACTTCCGACCCCCCAAGGAACCCTCCACTGCGAAAGGCCGCGAACGCCTCCGCATTCTGGGTGCCGCCCCCGTCACCATCGTTGCCTGGCTCACCGTTGCCTTCTACCTACTGACCTTCGGCAAGGCCGCTATCTCGCAATACCCCGCCTATTCCGTGGCGAAAGGCAACATGGATGTTCTCGCCGGGCACAAATGCATGATGGCCGACAATATCCTCGTTGAACCCGACCCCAATAAGGGAATGCTGACACCCCTCCCCCACCAGGAATGGGAACGCACCCCCCAAGACGGGAACACTATCGCCCGCGGCCCCCTCGCCGGCCCCACCACCAAAAACTTCGAGGCCTGGGGTGTTCCCGACCATATTGAAGCCGACCCCGTCTACATTCAGCAAGGCACCGCCGGCACCGACTACAAAGCCGAATTGCCTTCTCTTACTAAACAATCCGGGCAGCAAGGCGGCATTGACGGTGGCGTAGAAACCGACCTGGGTGTCAATGGTTCCCATGCGAAACTCCCCTTCGGACTCAACCCGAAAACCACCCCTGTCCTAGGCTCCTACCAGTACGGCATGCAGCACTCCGCCACCCTACAAACCGCCTGGTACAGCCTCCCTAAAGCAGACGACGCACACCCCGTTATCGTGTTCACCGCCGCCGGGCGCCTGAAATTCTTGAACGTCAACGGCAACGAATCCTACGGGCAGCCCGTCTACCTACAATACGGCGTCACTCAACCCGACGGCAGCGTAAAAATGCTGGGCCAAGTACTCCCCTACGATGTGGGCCCCATTCCTGCCTGGCGCAACATGCGTATTCCCCGCAGCGCTATCCCCGCCGAAGCCAACGCCGTCCGCCTTGTCGGTGAGGACACTAACCTGGACCCCGACCACTGGGTGGCCGTCACCCCGCCGCGCCTGCCGCACCTGGTGACCCTGCAGAACTATGTGGGCTCCGACGACCCCACCCTGCTCGACTGGGAAATCGCCCTACAATTCCCCTGCATTCACCCCTACAGCCACTACGCTGGCGTTACCGAACGCCCCAAGTGGCGCATCTCGCCCGACCGTGAATCCACCGTCAACAATACG
>Ga0115848_100472_pt1 | contig 15757 bp, 19 predicted proteins | sample InSIn3gowninarea_FD_83862 | JGI IMG/M metagenome (GOLD analysis project Ga0115848, IMG submission 83862) | reverse complement strand
TTTCATAACATTGGGGTGGAGCAGCCGTATGAGCACGTCACTGTCATAGAGGCTCATGTTACAATGGCACATGCCGAATCGAGATAGAATTGTAGCCGCAAACTCTGGTGAGCAAAATCTAAGCACTGGCCAACGAACTTCCTTGACAATGGGATGCCCATCCGGCATATCCGAGGATTTGGACCAGCTCATCGCACTAGGAATGAGGAAGACGGAATCGACTACATCACGGAGGTGTACGGCGTAAAGCTCCTAGGAGAGGACGAGGAGTTCGGAGACCAGCCATTTGAGGACAAGATAGACATCAGCCAGTACCAAAAGCTGTTAAAGCACTGGCAAGAGAACGGTCGACCACACAATGGAAAGACAAGCTTCGGCCATTACTACGCAACCGCGCGCAGCCTAAATAGGATGTACCGTGCGCTGGAGCAAGGATGGACGGACGAGAAGACCGCATACTGGCAATACGGGTGGCCGACCGGCCGCCCCCCACTCAAGAACGAAGCAGCGAAAGAATCGGACAAGGCTGCAGTCGACGATGGCCCGAACCTCCCACGCCTACTCGTGCGCCAAGTAATGAAGCTGGAGCACTTCGAAAGCTACCCACGATACCCGGTAATGTTGAGCGGACAGGCAATCCCACCACAGTTCGTGCAACTGTCTGACCATAACGTGAGGCATGTGCTCTCGCTGGTCATGAAGGAAGTTCTCAAACTCGAGGTCTTGTCGGTGGAGCTCTTGCGTCCTTCTCTCTGTTGATCGGCTGCAGATTGGCTGACGGCACGTCTATCCCTGGGACGTCCGCAATCGTGATGACTGGGGGTGGAAATGGGTTCGCAGCTACCTATGTATTTCGCATTCGCTCGAAGCGGTCGAAAAGCAAGGCGTGTCTGGAGTCGAAGCTCCTTCAAAGGTATGATGAACGATTCTAGCACTGCTGTTGTGGTGTCCAACAGACTCGAGGATACTGCTGCTGTTTACTCGAGGAGTAGATCCAGCTCCAGGAGACTCCATATCACTCATATAGGAAGTACGCGGTGGTGTATCCTGAGGGAATTCGGTTTCAACATGTCGCTGGGCATGTCTTGGGAAATAGCGTCGTACAATGACTACATTGTCATGGCCTCGGGATTCTTTGTCCCCGAGCCACAGATCTGGCGTCTAGAGAGCCTCAGGGGTCTTATACAGACGCGCTGCTTATGCATGGTGAGCTCTAGTTCTGGGTGTGTAGAATCTGATCTTCCGCAATACAGCCTCAATAGGAGAAGGGTCAGGAGAAGGGCTCCGCACACAGAACTTGATGCTGTGAAGGTACACTGAGAGAGGCTGAATACTGGCATTGAGGGACGGAGATGCGGCGCAAGAGTGAAAGTAGATCTCGAAGTGCAGCTTGTGACTGATATCGGGGGTTGTGAATTGCACTTCACTACGTGCCTGACCGAACCTACCTATATCTCCTCCTCCCAAAAACCTCCCTCAATCAACACCAACCACATTCGATCTTCCTAGAGAAATCTGACGACATCACAACACCATGTTTTCCTCAACCTCACTATCATCAAGCACTACCACCGTGCTCACAGAGCAATACTTCTACGTCGATCCAGCCGTCCACCTCATCGTCCGCGAGCATCAGAAGCGGCCATACAAGCAGCAATTCTCTACCGCGCTGCCCGACGTCACCCGCATGGAGAGGGCTCTACGCTTCATCATGCCCGAATGTGAGCTCTCATTCCAGCATGTATCTTAGCTCAGCTAACTGGTGAACAGCCGCCTGGAACAAGATGCTGACCGCGAAGTGGGACAAATACCTTCGTGGCCAGTACGACAAGATCATCAAATTCGAGAGTGATAGGCAGCCAGAGATCTGGCAGTGGGCGGTGGACGAGGTGAAGCGGAAGACGGCTGATTTCGAGCACGCCCAGCAGCTCAAGCTGGAGGAGATGGAGGCGGCCGCGGCGGCGATGAACAGGTCGGGGACGTGCCTTTACGGCTGTTGTGGAGATCGCGCTTTCAGGCACTAGAGGGCTTTGAGATCAGCTTGAGAGAGAGGGTCTACCATGAGACCGAAGCGGAAGGCATTTGGAGGCGTTGGAGGGGAGTTTTCTTTTGCTCGTAAACAGGCTTATGTGGTGTTGAGATGTTGGAGACGGAGGAGAGACACCATCATGTGCTGAGCTACGCGTATACCCTTGAATTGGCGCCGGTGGTTGGCTGCTTTACATCTGCTGCTTATGGTATCTTGCTAGTCCATGCTGTAACCGTGACTCCGTGAAGTGCGATCTCGCCCTTTTCGTTAGTTTCGACGTCGTCGCTATTTACAGCGTCATCGAAGATCTGTCGGACTCTCTGCAAAAACATCACAAGTCAGCCCTTCATTTGTGGAGCGTCTTGCTCGCGGTCAAAAAAGCCACCATTGTCTCGAACACTCACCAATCACAATGAGAGTCTTTGTTCGAGGCTTTGCTGATGGCAGTGACCCCGAAGACCCGGACAGTGCGACCAGGCAACTCGAGAACTCGTCAAAGAAAACGCGACACTCACCTCTCGTTCCTCACCCTCCAACACGGCAATCTGGCTTAGCGTGTTGAACCGATCCCACACCGCCTCCTTAGACAGCCACACCGTCCATTTCTCCTCGTGCTCACCCAGCGGCAGCGAAAACAACGGGTTCGCGAATGCGGTGATAGTCAGCGGCGTGGACCTCAGCTGCTCGTCGAAGACGGCGCGCCATTTCTCGTGCCGAAATCGCGGCTGGTTGTCGTCCAGCGACCAAATGAGGTCCTTCAATTTGCCCTCCCAGGCGGTGGACGGGGCGGCGGACTTTGTCTGGTTATCTGCAGAAGGTATTAGGACAATGGTCGCATCGCTGTTCGCCAGCTCAAGACAGTCTTGGGACGCAGTCGCTTCGAAGCGCGGCGGCGGGCAGGGACCGGTATCGGAGACACTGACAATCTTCAACGTTCCAGATCATGCCCAAGGCACCGTCAACCACCAAGACACGATGAATCTCTTTTAAGGAATCGCCGTTCGCAATCCAGTGGAACGCCTACAAAATTCGGGCACTTAGTATCAGCCCTGGACCGGTTGATGTTGAGTCAACAGCTCATGCAACGGCAGGCAAGCTGCGCGGCAAGCATTTGGTCGGGTCGGCGCATAGACAACAGAGAGAGTATGAACGAGGAAGAGCAAGGGTATACATAAAAAACAGTAGAGATTGGTCAATACGGCGTCGTACAACTAGATGTCGGGATTATTTAGACTTCCCGCAAGGGAGGCTGTAGCATCGATACAGACTATATAATAGAGGACAGCATAAACGCATTGTGTGTTGTTCTCCAAGGTAAGGACGCAGATGTACGAAGTCAGAGTAAGCTTTTCTCTGTGGCCCCGAGCGAAGCCCTCGATCGAAACTCGGAGAGGAGGCTGGAAACACAGAGTAGTACGAGAGTTGTCATACAGAGTAAAAATCGGGAGTAATAATATAGAAATTATACACGTACCTGGGCAGCGATCACCGCGTCAACGGTCTCATCTGCTACTGGTATACTCGTGGAAAGTCCATCCTTGACTGTTACATTATCTAAAGCCTTTCTCTCCAACTCTTTTCTCATCTGTTCGTGCGGCTCGACGGCCAAGATGTCATATCGCTCGTCTCTTTTTGCCAAAAGCTCAGTAAATTTACCGGTGCCGGCACCCAAATCGACGATGCTGGCGCCGGGGATACCAGCCACTCTTACGGCATCAAGTAGCATGTCGACAGCATCGGCAGGGTACGAAGGCCGATGCTGGTCGTAGAGACTGCTCTTTGAGAAGCCGCTCTGAGCCCTCGAGTCCAGCCGTGTGGATGTCATGACGCGCTGCTGTTATCCCCCTCTGGTGTCGACGGAGCTTTCGTTTGGCAGCCGGCGCTCAGGAGAGAGTAAATTGCAGGCTGTATGAGCGAAAAGACGACCTGGGCACAAGCTCAGGCTAGGGAGAGCTTGCGCGTAGCTAGTGCAACTGGCTGATGCTTGCCATCCTGGCGGCATGCGATTGTGCCTCACCCCCGGAACGCCGGGGTAGGAGATGTTTTCGGCTGCAATTTTCCGTGGCTGATCCTCAGGCACCTCCACATCTCGTGCTGCACAACGAGACCCAACGCCGCTGTGTCGGGAGCCTCACAATGGCGAGCAACTCGGCACGTTTCAGCATGTGTCGGCGCGCCGCTTGTGGGACACGAGCGACCGCAGCACTGGGATAAAGAGTCCCATCGATATGTAAAGAGGCGGCCCTTCGAGTGCGTTCTTGCCTCACTGGCACGCTATTTTGGGGGAGTGGATGCCTCTTCAGGGCGGGTGGCTGAAGGATCCCTAGCCGAGTTGATGCTTGCTGCAGGCGCGACTGGCTCTTGCGGCCGAGGTGCGCTGCAGGCGTCGACGAACGGATCTGCGGCGCACACGCAATCAGCACTTCTCTACCACTTCCAAGGTTCTGTTGCTGAGCGCGATCTTTGCCCACCGTGATCGCCAGCGGCGCCGTCCTATTCGTGGCAGCTGCGAACAGTGCCCAAAACACACAACGGTGCCAGAACGGACTTTGCTGCCCCTGTAGATACTGCTCGCCTCTGTGCTAGCCCCGGAGAGGAACCGTCGGCCCCCGTCCTGGGTGTTTCCCCCTCTGAGACTGTCTGGCTCGAGCGCAGAACTAGTGGCTCAATTGTCTTCAACGGGTTCGGTTGACGCTCCTGACCGACGACATCCATCTTAGACATCCCATTGCTGTTCTCGCTGTTCTCGCTGTTCTTACCAGTGCATCCATTTCCATTTTCCATTTCCCTTGCTTTGGCCGGTGCCTGTCCCTCGTTCCGCAGCCTACGAGTCCGCCGTTGGGAGGCTTGGTGCATCTTAGGTGAGTGGCTGTAACGCTGGTTGACGCTTTTACGGTTTGCATGGCTGGCGAACCAAACCTCCGAGCGAGCCATCTCAATTCGCATCCGCAGCACCACCAACAACAACCTCACCGCAGCCGGAGCAAACCACAAGCGCTGCCCGTCGAGACCTTTCTACGGGCCTGAAAATTGCTTCTCTTTGCAATTGCACGCATCGCGCTATACAGACACCGCTCCGCCGCACCTCGTCAACCTCCTCAATACGCAGTCACCGACGCCCCCAGCCACGCCGCACCACAACACCACAACGCCCGCTCCTGCCTTCTCACAGCATCAGGGGCCTTTGAGCTTCGGCTTCGCGCTCCTCGTATCGACACCGACCTGACAAAATCTTGCTGCAGATCGCCTCTTATTCCACCGATCCGTTCCACTCTCTCATTTGGATCTCCACCATCGCTACACTACCCTGAACATATCCAAACGCATCCGCTCACAGTTCGCTACCGCCGTCTTCCTCATCCATCCTCACTCCATCCCTCACACTTGGATCGTTGGAGATTGATGGTAGCTGTTTACCGGCTCTAGATCTAAGTTGCAGCCGCACTTAGGCGACCATACAGCTTCTTGGACGGTAGATCTATTACCGACATCAGTCGATCTTCATGCCGGTCAAGCTGCCAGGAAAGTTTCGCCGGAAATCGTCGGGCAATGCATTGGAGAAGCAAGAGGCACCACCGTCTTTCCGAGTTATACCTCGAGACGAGGTGCAGGCTGCAGCAGAGACGGCTGCGAATACCAAGAGGATGAGTCTTGGACGGCCTCTTAGCTCCCCAAAGCAACCATTCCAGCAGCCACCGTCCGAAGAAGACTCTGGAACCAGCCTCAGGTACAACTCAGGTCAAGATCTTGCGCTACTTTGGACTAACGCTCTAAACAGGGGCAGCGAAGGCAGTAGCGCTGCCAATTCTGCAATTTCGAGAGTCTATGATACTTCATCATCCGCGCGATTCAGTTCTTCGTCGACCTTGCCTTCGTCCACCGATGCCGAGAACGAGGAGTTTTCCAAGCGAAAGAGCATTCCCACGCCAACTTCAGATTGGCGCTCATTCTCTTTTCTTGGTGCAGCTCGTACTTTCAAACCTGGCGCCAAAGGTCACAAAGTCTCAACATCTGTGGCCTCCGAGGTAGACAAAGGAGAGATCTCTCAAGAGCCTTCGACTGGCAGCCTCGCGTCAAGGGACAGAGCAATGACCACAAGTAGCTACGCCAGCACTGCGATGGCGCCAAAGATCGATGGAGATCTTGGCTTGGGATCAACTGATTTTGGAAGTGGGTTCGGAGATCTTTTCGAGGGCGGGGTCCGAAGAGGAAGTGCTATCATGGAAGAGACGGAGTCATCGCATTTCCTCGCTCCGACCGCAATCCGATCTGTACGGTCTCATCATCCGCGAGTTACTTCTACGCTAACGTTCTGTTCAGGACTCCGCCCCAATGCTCTCTCTACCTGCCGCCGCTTATGCCGGACACTATGCCCCAAAGTCTAGCGGTGCGATATTGCCTTTACCCCCCACTAACAAGAGTGACAATTCAGCATGTTCCTGGGATAGCCGCGATCACCATCACAAGGGTATGTGTGCATATGGGCCCCAAGAGGCGGCATTCCCGATCAAGCCACCTTCCGTCCCTATTCATGCCCAAAAGTTGGCGTCTGAGGCTGCTTCAGCGAATCCTGGGGTTGTCTTCTCCGCAGCTACAAGAGTTGGTGGCTACGCCATCCCTGCACAAAACCTCGCCAAGACACCAAACTACAGTTCCCGCATTCCTGAGGATGCCGACGCGAAAGCGGTGAGGGATTCGGCCATCAAGCGCAAGTCGTTGCATTCTGAGGGTCATATCGACGCTTCCAGTAAAATTGCCAGAGAGAACAGTGGCTTGCAGCCCAATGCATTATCCGCCACCTCATCTTCCAGTAACTCAATGAAAACGCCTTCTCTGTCATCAGCTGGATCGAGTGTGCGCACAAACGAACTACCACTCAACTTGCCGACCGGTCGTAAAGTAACTCCAACACCACTGTTCGACAGCGACCAGGTGCACTCTAACGATACGACTCCGCGCGCCACGAAGGCTGAACCCCATGGAGAAGACGAGCCTTTATTCAGTCAGTCAACCATCGCAGACGTCAACGCAGCGTTCAAATTCTCCGAGACGAATGAGACGCCTAGACGTATGACCGATGCTCAGTTCCAGCGCGAACGCAAGCAAAAGGAACTCTCGCGTAGCAAGGACAATGCAAGCGAGAGCGATTCTGAAGAATCTGACTACTACGATGACGTGGACGAAACGGAGCGCAACAAGGAGCAGGCGAAGCAACGGCGTAAGCAGGAAGCGGATTTGGCAGTCTTCCGCCAGCAGATGAAGAAGACTACAGGAGAGAAAACTGCAGATCTTTCATCCACACAGTTCCGGCCTTCCTCTGACGGAAGGTTCCATAGTGCGAACAATCTTCTCGCTGGACTCGGTGTAACACCAGATCGAAGTGGACCATCGAGCGATGATGAGGATGATGAGATCCCACTGGGCATCCTAAAGGAGCACGGATTTCCCAACAAGAATCGCCCGCCTACTAAACTCCACGCGTCAAATTCGCACAGCAATCTCCGTGTGGTTAGCCAGATGAGCCAATCTCCTGCCCGTCCTGGATCCGTTGCTGGATCCGTCGCCGGAGCTCCTCGAGGCAGTCTGCCCGTCTTCGCCCGAAAGTTTCCGGTCGATCTCCCCTACTTTGGTGCCGGCATTGTCAATGCGCCAAATCGCGAGCCACTGGCTTTCAACAGAAGCGCTGGCTCCGTTTACGGTGGCGGGGTCAACAACTCCATGCCGCAACTACCTCCCCCTGGTGGCCTGGTCGGGGTCATCGCCACTGAGGAGCGCCAACGGGCCATGCGGCGCGGAAGTCCCAATGTCCAGGGCCATTATGGTCCAATCATGCCTGAGCCAAGGCCTATCACCCAGCAGATGCCTCTATACTCCCATCAAATGCCATATATGCGGCCACAATTCAACGCAATGCCACAGCAGATGCATTCCCAGATGCAGTTCCAAGGCCCAATGATGGGGGCAGCACAGCCAATGGGAGGCGCAATGGGTTATCCGAACATGGGCATGGGTGCGGGCATGGGAATGATGCCGTCTGTTCAAGACGAGAACGCCCGGATTCAGGCAATGCAGCTACAGCTGGAGATGATGAGGATACAGAGCGTTCAGCCGTTGTCCAGCGTCACAGCCATCAATCCGTCCTACAATAGCACCAGCGGCGTCATTCATCCGCCTAATCGCTACACCGACAAGTACCGTGACCGCGGCAGGGACCAGAAATTTTCGCTGGAATCCTTGGGCCCAGCGCCCCCTCCTGGCTCCGATCCGCTCGAAATGTACGCTTGGCAGGAGGAGTACTACGCTCGTGCCAGTCGCTCCGGCAGGTTCACCTCGAAACAGCTGGAGACAATGCAGTTAGAGATGATAGTGCAGAGGACCAGGGATGCAGCTGCCGAACCAATCTCCACCCCCCAGCAATATGGGATGGGCATGCTGCAGCCACCGTCGCATTGGGGCGGCGTTGGAGCCAGCGGATACGCGCCATCAATGCAAGGCCTCAACATGGGCGCTGGCAACGGCTACGCACCATCAATCGCCCCCTCGGAACGCAGCAACATCGGCATGTCCCCCCGGTACCGCCCCGTCCATCTAGGCCAAGATGCCGCATCCACCGTCGCCTCATCCGCCACCGTCGTCCAACCCACTTATGACATGAACGATAAGCTGAAAGCTACTGAGAGGAACCCGTACAGCCGCGGCGTCGCTGCAAACGCTGCGCCTGAAGAAGACGAAGAGGGTTGGGGCGACTTCAAGAAGAAGCGCGGACCCAAGAACCCCAGGGGTGGCGGAAACATGTTTTCGAGAAATTAATGTTAATCGCTAGTATCACGGCTGCCCCCTGTTTGTCACACACGCACGCACGCACGCCGTACGACGCTCCCTTGGACTCTACCTGATTGGATTTTGATCGCGATTCCCCACTACCGCCTTGGAACGAGAGAAAGACTGTACAGCCGCGTGCGGATCTGGATGTCTGTCTGCGACACGCACGCAACCCCTTTCTCTTGTTCTCGAGCGCTTGCATTGGAAGGGAAAGTAAAACTGGGCTGCATATTCTGGGATGGCGAACTTTTTTGCGGAAGCGGGACTTATTGGTCTCTGCCTTACTTTCCGCCATAATTACTTTCTTGCAGCTGGCAGCCTCTTGTGTGGCTTATGCTGCCGCTTCCTACCGTGGGGGGCACTACATCTGGCTGCTTTTCTTGTTTTTACTTGCATTTTCTTGCGGCGGACTTTCCTGTAGCGCGGCAGGAATACATACTGCAAAAACGGGCGGACTTTATGCATTCGGTTGGCGAGGGACTTCCTCCCTCAATGCTTACGCTGCTTTGTTCTCTGCACTTGAGGAGGAAGGGAGAGCGATATGGGAGAGGAGGATTGCGTCCTGTCGAAACACCGTTACGGCTGCACGCAGGTCGGACGGGGAAGCTTCAGCTGTTACATAATTCAGGCAGTCGCGGTAGAGAACCTGTCTCTTGAGTGGACATCTTGTAGCTTTCTTGTGCAGTGATTCATGTGCCTGCTACGACCCATCCACAACTCATACATGCCGGTTTGGTCTAGTACCCTACAAAACCCTCGTAGTCATGGCAGCCTGGCAGTTGCGAAATACCGCTTAGATGGATACCACGTGGGAAAGATTGACTCGATGCATGCTCTCGAGCCAGAAAGGGGCCAGAGGCGGGAACAGGCATACAAGATTGATGATCGAAGGTAGCTACACAGAACGCTCGACGACGTGCCGGTACCAGTTAGACAGCAGGTTGTTGTACTAATGGGTCTAACATTACGGAGGAACGGGCCTGGTTCCTCGAACAAAGAGCCAAAACAAACTTCAGATCATGCCGAGCCGGAATGTCGCCCAAAACGGATGACGGTATCATCCCGGCCGCTTCCTTCAGGCATTGCCGTCGTGCTGCGAAGGCAACGGTGCCGTTCTCAGTCTTAGGGGGAAAAGGGCATCATCACTGGCATCAAGATATCAGGCCGTCACTGCGTACGTAAGCAGATCGCGCTACCACTTCACAATTTCACGGTCACGATGGTCCTTCGTTGGGCTCTTCCTTGTCTGCAATTGGGGTAACGAGCCAGCAGAGATCTTATTGGAAGAAGTAGAACAGACATCGGTGGACCAGCAAACTACTGTCTCGGACTATGCGGTCTGGCGGGGAGCTTGGCTGGAGCTGATGCTAGTAAAAGTGATGCATGGTAATTATCCCATTTACAGCAACAGGCCGGGCTGCATCTTTGGAAGCGACAGTTGTGGAACAGCGATCCTGAGGCCCAAAAGGAATGCTAGGGGTAGGCGAGCTCTCGGAAGACACCCACAGAAGTCTCCCACGTAGAAAGGCAACTGGGGCCAGGAAGAACTCTCAGCATAAAAGTCACCATCGCCACTGACAGACACAGGAGGTTACCAATGTTAAAACCTTGGGTTGGTTTGAAGCGAAACGCCAAAACGCCCCTCTACCCCTTCTACCTACGCTCGTGTCATGACACCATCAAGGACCTGCGCTCAAAAAGATCCTTCACCACTCCGCCGTCCTCATCCCTATCATCAAAGTCAAGACTGAGTACGGAACCCCATGCCAATGCGGACGCCAAGCCAAGCGAGCAACGAGAGAATTAGAAAGCGGCCGTGAGGAAAGAAGGAAAGCAGACTGGGTATATCCGGCCAATTCACGACTACTGAGGATGCAAACTGGGAGGGTGATCGATCAAGATTGGAGAGGAAAGGGAGGAGAAAGGAGATCTAGTCATGTCGCCGTCCTCAAAGACAAGGGGTGTGCTCTATTAGAAGGAGAGGTGTGGGAAAAAAAGTCGTTCCTAGGGTTCGTTGCGCCTGATTTCGCCAATGCTGAGTGCCGCCGCCGCTTTCTCGTCCCCTTGGCGTCCTTCCACTTGGACCGGCGTTCTGCGCTTGACTCAACATCTGTCCACGGCTTCCGTCTCTTGCCATTAGTGTGGTTACCCCTAAAGTCCCAATGAGGACGCTCAAACGTCCAAGTCGCCGAGCCATAGAAGATCCGCCATGCTTCTCTCAACAGTGTGCTTGGGTCGCGTTCTGCTGTGCTACGACTTCTCTTGCATAGAACTCGACTAGCATCGTCCCGTACGCTTCCATCTCTTCTAGTGGAACAGCAAGACGGAAGTCGTTCAGCAGCAGAAATTGCAGCTCTAGCTGGTTCAACTCGGCGAGTGGGAGTCCGCCGACCTGTATCGGAGTTAGCTAGTGTACGAATCGGAGAATTATGTGAAGGGTGCTTGGCACTCACCTTGGCATATCTCGAATTGGTGTAGAACACATCCGAGAAGAACTTGCTGGCGCAGGTCACGCCCGCAATTACTAGCCGATGAATGTTGAAGCTATCGACCACGAAGAAGTGTGACAAGCTGTAAGGATCAGGATTCAGGGGCCTCTCCGGTGACGAAGGCGGGTAATCCTGCTGTGATGAATCTGCGGATCTGCCCAGGGAGCCTGAGGGCGGGGGGTCCGCCGCTTGGGCTTGTCTTCGCGACTCCATTGGAGAACGCTGGCTGGCCGTCAGAGATGAAGAAATCGAGTCCATGCGGCTGCTGTCTCTGGGTCCCGGCGTCGCTCGTTCTACGGACTGCTGGTTTGCTTGGCGGAGGCTCTGCATAGGGCCGGCGTTGACGCGCTCTGTCATGCGATCGAAGTATACCAGGAGACTGAGGAAGACCTCATAGGTGGTAGGGCAGTATTTATGTATGCGGCTTAGGTAGCTTAGGATGGAGATGTTCGGGATGTTCTTCCCGTGGAACGCCAGCACGCTGCTGGTCTGCGGATCTAGGTTATTCGTGCCGTCGGGTGGCGGTATATGGTGGTGTAGATACTCGTGCTGGCGGTCATTAGTGGTCGTGATCTTCGTCAACAGGCCTGCAACCATCTCGATGATGTCGGCGACCGGCATTGCGCTGATTTCATACTGCGGTCCAATGTCGCTTGGATCTCGGCATGAGCGCCGGGATGACGATCGGCTCTGTGAAAAAGGACTTGTGCCGTCGAGCGCAAAGCTTTGGATGTGTGAGAGGCTCTGCACTTTTATGCGGGGCGGGGAGCTGCTTGTGGAGTCTGCAGGCGAGCGAACAAGCTGCGGGGAGGCCCTTGCGGATGAATCGCTGGAGGCGGTAGCCTGTGGCCTTACATGACCAGATCCAGCCGACGCATCTTGCGTAGGATTTTGTGGGGTCGACTGCGGTTCGGGGTGGGGACTTTTTGGTGGGTGCTGCGCGCTGTGCCGAGCGTGGGGCGTCGGCCGCGTTCCGGAGGTTGCTGCGGTTGTTGCGGTTGTGCCTTGCAGCACGGCGTCAGACATAGGAATTGGAGCGCGCTCGTGCGAGGCGGACGAGGACGATGGTGCGGTTGGTATAGTCCGGTTCGACGAAGCTTGGTAATGAAGTGGCGGCGCGGTGATTACAATCGATCCCATAACGGTGTGCTGTCGCGAAAGCTGAGGCAAACTGGTGCGAGCTTTGGCACCTCAACGTTAGCAGTTCCCACCAACGGGTTTTGCAGGCGATTGTCGAGCTTGGACGGGGCGCATGTCCGGATGTCTGTGGGACGCTGTAGGTAGCTATATCAAGGCAAGGCTCACTCACGATGGTCGAAGAATGGCCGGCAAGACGCGCAGTTGACAACAGTCCTAACTCACAGGCGCCGCAGCGACAACCAGGCAAATGAAGTGTTCGAAGCCGTGTGCGGCGTAGAAACCTCTTGAGGAAGAGGTGGAGGGGGTGGAGGAGGTGGAGCAGCTGTTGCGGAGCTGCGTCGACAGCGAAGGAGGAGGTCCAGGGTGCCGTGCACGGGGCAGCGAGTTGGTCGCCGCAAGGGAGTACCTGAGGCAGGACTCGTGGGTTTCTTTTTCGATGTCGTGCACCAAAGTGAATTGGACGACAGGCGGCGATAGAGGCTTTTGGGTGGTGGAGGTTGATATTGTGCGAAGGAGCGTGGCTCTCTTGTGGCTTCGATGCGCGGCCTTGGTGGGCGGTCTTGCCCAAGAGATGCCGGGGAACGCGCCGCACCAACCGTCACCCAAGACCCTGCCGATCCGGCCTTGCTGATAAGCTGGATAGCCAACACACGAGATACTTCTGCACATTGGGTCTACTTTGCTCAACCCCCGAGTTCCAATTTGTAATATGCTGCCTGATATCAGGGGCAAGCTCAGTTTCTGGGCGTGCTAAGGCTTTCAAACAGCGTGGAGACGGAGCAGACACTACTGTGAGTGCCGCGTCATGGTCCACCAGTAGACGAAGAGAGCAATTGATGGACGCCGAGCCGGAACGTCTCAGACTTGGAGCCGAATGAGGGACTATTCACCATTCCTCTACGAGTCTACAGACGGTCTGTGAAGCGCCCTGATGCTGTTGTGACGTTCCCGTTCTCGCACCTGGAAGAAACCCACCAGGTGCTCGATCACTGCCAGAAAGGACCTACACCAGTCACAATGCCTTGTCTTTCGCTCTGCTGGAAGAGCATTACGTGTCCGTCACCCCGGAATAACGCCAATCATCGATTTCCGCAGTCAACAGCTATCTCTTGGCGCTGTCTACCCCAGGACCTTCAAGTTTCGTCAGCGAGGCTCCCATTCATTAAGCACTCGAACGCCTACCCTTATAGTCAACATGTGGAAGGTAGAGATGCCTGACAGCGCCTTTCGCCGTAAGTACGACCATCCTGATGACACCGCCAGAGCTCCCGTCCCATCTGATGGCCTCCCGTAACGCGCCCTTGACGAAATTGACTCCCTCTTCCTCCGTCATGCCCTCCTTCCAGTTCGCGTCGCAGTAGCCGTAGATGTACGTCGAGCCTGAGCCACCTATCGCGTATGCTTGCTTGTGTAGGGAACCGCCGAGGGGGATGGAGTATACCTGGCCGCCGTGTCTGTGATCGTATCCAGCGATGATCATGCCCGCACTGAACCGACATCAGCAAACGAAACACAGGATGGCCACGAACGCCTACCTCAGCTGATCCTTGTTGTCGTAGCAGAGCTCCTGGAAGATGGCTGCCGCCGTCTGTGTGGTGGGTGCTTCATCGTTTGTGATGCCGTACATGCCGAGGTGATAGTGAACGATGTCCGCCACAGCCTGGGTATCTGCTGCTGATCCTGACCGGCAACACCATATCGTGTCGTGTACCTGCGTGAGCTTGTCCGTGACTCGATTTGCGATGTATGCTCCCGTTGTTGTTCGGCTGTCTGCTCCTAATATTACGCCGTCCTTGAAGTTGATGGCCATGCTTTTGTCCGTCAGTCTTGTAACCAAGAGCCGCCCAAATTGCGCATGTCGAAATATGTAGACGGCGGTTGCAGGACTTGTGTACATACATCGACGTTCCTAGGCTACCGGTCAAATGTTAGTAGAGATTCCGCAGAATAGACGACCATCCTTACTTGACTTCACCCTTCTTGAGGTGGTTCATGTCGATGTGTATGCCATCTGTATCTGAGTGAGCCATGCGACCCCAGATGTCGAGCTCCACCAAGCTGACCTTCCCCTAACATTCCGGTTTGCTGCATTTTGAAGACGGAGATGATGGAATCTAAGGCGAGACACAGTCGGGATATCTGACAGTGAGATGGAGGTGTTGCGATGCTTGGAGACGGGTTGAGAGAGCCTTTGGATGGTGTAGAAGCTGGAGATGCTCAGGCAAACGTGAAGGCGCGCGTTCGACATCAGAGAAGCTCCACGGGAAGTCCCCGTGCTTGGCGTCCAAGCTCCATTCGATGCCGCGCCGCGATGCATGCGCGAGTCTGCATCAAGTGGACTTCAACGATTGCGACTCCCACCGTACTCGAACGATATCTCTACGACGGCTTGCCCATGATTGTACGCAAGGACTATCAAATCACTCGACTCTGTCCCATGCGCCAAATCTTCCGCAATTGACCAAAACCTGCCGTCCCAAACATGGCATCTTACTTGTCCTACTTGCGGGTTCCCGTTCTTGTGTCGTCTGGCGTCACAGCACTGCTCAGTGGACTGTTGTATTTCAAGCAGAAGTATGTCGCCTATATCACCCGCTCCAGCTCCTACTGACAGCTACCAGCGAGATCATATACCCCCGCAGCCTCCCTCCAGGCGCCCGTACCGATGTCCCGCGCCCGCCCCAGTTCGGCATAAGCGACTTCGAGGAGCTCATGATACCGACCCCTGACGGCGAGTCCCTGAGCGCTTTCTTCATCAGACCGGAAAACAAGCGGCATGCGCGGAACATCACCATCCTTATGTTCCACGGCAATGCGGGCAACATCGGACACCGGCTGCCAATCGCTAAGGTTTTGCATGACGACCTGGGCTGCAACGTTCTCATGCTCCAATACCGGGGGTACGGGATGTCGACAGGGACGCCCAATGAGAAGGGGTTGATGGTGGACGCGCAAACGGGGCTGGACTATGTCCGGCAACGAGCCGAGCTCAAGGACACGAAGATCGTGTTATACGGACAGAGCTTGGGAGGTGCTGTCAGTATTGGGCTCGCTGCTCGCAACCGGAATGAGGGCGATATCGCAGCTATCATATTAGAGAACACTTTCCTCAGCATAAGAAAGCTCATTCCAAGGTTCGTTTACATCGGAGGTGGTCGAGTGCTTAATGAATGGGAGCCTCGCTGACGAAACTTGAAGGTCCTGGGGTAGACAGCGCCAAGAGATAGCTGTTGACTGCGGAAATCGATGATTGGCGTTATTCCGGGGTGACGGACAC
>Ga0115848_100469_pt1 | contig 15795 bp, 26 predicted proteins | sample InSIn3gowninarea_FD_83862 | JGI IMG/M metagenome (GOLD analysis project Ga0115848, IMG submission 83862) | reverse complement strand
AAATCGAAACTTCGATAAGAACGTTTGGTGAACTATCCCTGATTTTGAGAAGCGCCTGAAGAGGTGGGCATACAGAACCTAAGTATTCGGTACATTCCTAGCAACATATATCTTTCAAATCCGTCAAACTCTGTCCAAAACGATCCGCACACCATATCGGCCTCTTATACCTCTCCATCTTCAAACCTCGCTCCTCAAGGTCCCGCTCAAACCGCTTTCCTACATCATACGCTTGCTTCCCAGTCCGAATCATCACATCCCACAACCGCTCATTTATCCTCTCTGGATTCTTATTCCCAAATCTCGACCGCCGCCATCCGTGTTCGAATTCCTCCCACGTTAATCCCTGGATCAACGCATTACACTCATCACTTGTGAAGCTGTTCTCCGGCAAATTCAAATACATGCGTCGTAAATCCTTATACTCCGACACTGCATTTTCCGCGGTGATATCCCTATCAACATCAACTCCATGCTTCACAAGCAACATCAACATCTCGCGCGACCGCACATCCTTGAACAAACAACCACCGCCCCATTTCGCGAACGGCGAGCCGCCTACTTCAAGAGCTTCGATTGCGCCAGGAATATCGTCGGCACAAATTGCGTCGTAGAGGGCTTCGTCTGCGTCGGAGAGATCCGGGAGGTGTGGTCGCATCTTGGAGGGGCGTGAATCCTCTGCTTCTGTTTCTCCGGCGCTGAGTCGGTAGAAAGAGTGTGGTGTGAATGGTTTTAGGATGCGTCTTACGCGGACAATGCGTCCAGGGTGATAAGGGCGTGGAGATGACGGAGGTGGCGAATGCGGAGGAGGGGAAGGAGGTGCTGGAGGCGAAGGAGGGGGAGGTGATGGTGGTGGTGAGGGAGGGGTTGGAGGTGGAGGTGGTGAACGAGAGGTAGCGCGTAACTTTGATCTAGATATTCCAGGGATTGGCGAACTCGTAGGAGATGGAGGTGGTGGTGGTGACGGAGAATTACTACCTAATTCCGATGGCGGCAGTTCAGAAAGTGGTAAATGTGCTGTCGATAGAAGTGAATGTTGCGTAACATCTTGTTTCTCTTCTTCTCCTCCCCTTTCTCTGATTGGTAATTCTTTCAAATTGTCCTCCTCCCGCTCGGATTTTGTATCATTGACCCCATTTTCGTGTCCAATTTTGTCTGCAGACTTCAAATCATCCAATTCAGTGTCCTGTCGTCTCCTCTCCTCCTCCGCTCCATGACTCTTCCTTGGTATTAAGCGTCTGAAGTGCTTTAGGCACATTTAGTTTCCGAGATGGTGATAGCAATTGCAAAGGATATCAATATGTATCAAGTTTGGAATGGAAATGGGGGTTTGGTTCATGAGTCATGACGAGAGTGCAGAAACTGGGATGCTGAGATGGATGCCTGGGGGTTGTGGCGCACATGTGTGGCGCATGTGTGTGGCTCACTTGCATCCCATAAGAAAAAGGTATTTATTAAACGATATATGTTGCTAGGAATGTACCGAATACTTAGGTTCTGTATGCCCACCTCTTCAGGCGCTTCTCAAAATCAGGGATAGTTCACCAAACGTTCTTATCGAAGTTTCGATTTACCCGCCATCTTGCCATCACAGCTGGTTTTCCTAAGCCAACATGCAGAAGTTTTGCAAGTATACGACTTCAACGATCCCAACTAATGGTAGCTATTTAGCCTTGCCTTTGAGCAAGCAATTATGCTAAGGTTGAAGTTGAAAGTATATCTAGTGATGCTCTTCACCTCCAAACCTGCTTTCGCAAGCAAATTGCGCCACTGCTCTTCCGTTCGTTCCAAGGAAGAGAACTAAGTCATCATCGCAAGATCGATGTAGATAATGTACCATCCAACATTCTTATCTGGAACAACCATTTCGTCTAGAAGAAGCGTAGATTCGTCGCTCATCGCATCTACCACGTTCTTGAGAATTGCTAAGCACTTGTCGTCGAAGTGGTCTTGCATTATGGCACGAAGGTAGTAGAATTTCGCTCCTGGTAAATCCCAACGTCAGTATTATTCATGGGGTTTGCATACCCTATTCTGCGTACCTTTGACTGGTTGTGGAGTAAAGAAGTTGTACGCCATCACTGTGTGGCCTTGAATATAGCACTTCGAGCACGTCAGCAGCCCTGCTTTGGACCTCTTCATGCGCGCAACAAGTAGTGTATCAGCCATACGTCGTGCGTCGATTATCTAATGAGGAACGCTATCCTATCTCTGTGCTAAATTATCGCTGTTTGCAGCATCCGTTTTCTAGGTGTCCTAACCAAGGTACGTATCCATTACACCTTCTCAATTGCTTCTAAATCCAATGCATATTATTTCGAAGTATCGTGGTGGTGCTGCATACGCTTGATTTGTAATTGCCTTCATGTATACCATCAGAGACCGCTCTTAGGAGGCACGCTGGAAATCCGAACTGCTTCTTTTATAATGGCATTGTCTTCAGAACCTAATTGTTCAGATTGGTACTTTCATCGCCATCAGGTAGTGAGACAGTTCTTGCGCGCTGCAGTTAGCCTTGATATTCCGCTCAAGAGTCGTTACAAGGAAATATAACCTCGCTCCGTATAAGAAGGCGAAGTTAACAAGGCAGTCACTAGATAGCCTACTTGAAATCTCATCTCTCCCGTATGAGTGGTAAGAGAAAATTGAATGTCTGAAAGATTCGTTATGCGAATTATGGCACTGCCTCGTGTCGCCTATCACGCGTATCTATTTGAGGTCACGTGTGTATCGGATCTTCCCGTGGACATTGCCCCGCGCTGCGCGATCTCAGCTGGCCAACGCCCAATTCAAGATAACGGCTACAGCTAGGCTTCAGCCCTTCCTCGCTCTCTCCTTCTATTATCCTAATGGGCGAAAGAAAAGATGCAGAAAGCAAGCGATTTCCATGGTCCGATTGATGGTCACATCGTCATCCCCGGCTCATACACTGCAGCGGGTGGAACGACAAATGTCAACATTGGTCAAATACCAAGGCAAGGTGAGCGTGCAGTCAGTCTCCGTTAATCGGCAACCCAGGCCTAACAACCGCGCAGAAGAAGCGAACTGCAAGCGCGAACCCTTCTCCACTGTCCCTTTCGCTCCAGACCCAGATTTCGTCGACCGGCCCGACATCCTAGCGTGGATCCGTGAAAAGTGTGCAGGACAAGGAGCTCGCGCGGCGCTCGTCGGTCTGGGCGGCGTAGGGTATGTCAACGTCCGCTCCTCGGGTTTCACGGTTCTAAAGTGATGAAGAAAGTCGCAGCTGGCCATCCGATACTCCCACGATATCCGCGAGGCATCGCCACAAACGTTCGTATTCTGGGTGCATGCTAGCACTAGGACCCGGTTTAAAGAAGCGTATAGAGATATTGCGGACAGGCTTAAACTTCCGGAGCGAAACAATCCGAATATCGACGTATTGAGGCTGGTTAACAACTGGCTGTGCGACGAAGCAAATGGACAATGGACGATGATCTTAGACAACGTTGACGACGTCGAGACCTTCTTCCCATCGCAAAATGGCAAGCAAGACGAGTCGGCATCGCTGGCGGAATACCTCCCTCAAAGCTGTAACGGGTCGATCCTGATTACCTCTCGGAACAAAGATGCGGCAGATAGGCTGGTTGGCGGCTACAGGAGAATCAAGGAGATTCGTGCAATGGACAAGAACCAAGGCCTACAGCTTCTTCGTAATAAGCTTGAGGACACGTCGAGCGAAGAAGGCGCGGTTGATCTGCTACATACTCTTGACTATATACCTCTCGCAATCGCTCAGGCTGCTGCATACATCAACCGGCGAGCTCGAATAACGATATCAAGCTATCTGGACGAGTTTCGCGCGAATTACAAGAAGAGAGAATATTTCCTAAATTGGGACGCAGGCGATCTACGTCGTGATAAGAGCGCATCGAACTCCGTAGTAACGACATGGCAGATGTCGTTTGAACGTATCCGCCAAGAGAGGCCCTCTGCTGCAGAACTACTATTGCTTATGAGCTTCTTCAACCCGCAAGGAATTCCAGTGTCAACACTTCGAAATTACAGTAGGACGATAGCAAGGCCGGGCTGCAAAGACGAGGCTGATAGCGCCTTCGAAGATGACTTTGACACCTTACATGCGTACTCCCTAATATCAGTAACAGCTGAGACTGATACATGTGAGATGCATGCTCTGGTACAGTTCTGCACCCAAGTCTGGCTGTCGTCGTTTAGTGATATAGAGCAGTGGAAGCAAAAGTTTGTAGAGTTGATGGCACGAGAGTTTCCCACCGGGCGGTTTGAGAACTGGGCGAAGTGCCAGCAGTTACTTCCACATATTGAATCACTATATGATAGTAAGCCGGCTACGAACAAGTCTATAGATGAATGGGCTGAGATTCTTACAAATGCTGCGTGGTACATGTGGATGAAAGGGAGCTATAAGATAGCGCAAAACATAGTAACAAAGGCACTTACAGCGAGAGAGAATGTGTTAGGGCAAGATAACCCACGGACAATAGATAGTGTTATCATCTTAGCGTTAGTGCTGCAATATCAGGGGAAGTACGACGAAGCAGAGAAGCTAAACCGGCGAGCGCTAGAAGGGAGCGAGAAGGAGCTCGGTGTACAGCACCCAGATACGCTGACGAGCGTAGCCAACCTGGCGAGTGTGCTGCAGTATCAGGGGAAGTACGACGAAGCAGAGAAGCTAGGCCAGCGAGCGCTAGAAGGGAGGGAGAAGGAGCTCGGTGTACAGCACCCAGATACGCTGACGAGCGTAGCCAACCTGGCGAGTGTGCTACAGTATCAGGGGAAGTACGACGAAGCAGAGAAGCTAAACCGGCGAGCGCTGGAAGGGTGTGAGAAGAAGCTCGGTATACAGCACCCAGATACGCTAATAAGCGTAAGCAACCTAGCGTCAGTGCTGCAAAAGCAGGGGAAGTACGACGAAGTAGAGAAGCTAAACAGGCGAGCGCTAGAAGGGCTCGAGAAGGAGCTTGGAAAGGACCATCCTGACACGCTCACCTCTGCTTGCAACCTTGCTTATCTTCTACATAAACAGAAGCGCTATGAAGAGGCTTCGGGGCTTTACCAGAGAGCTTGCGACGGCCTCAAACAGAAGCTCGGTTCTCAGCACCCAGACACTATCGCATGTCTTCATTATTTTTCAGTTATGCAACAGGAGGTAGAGCAGGAGCGATTGGGACAAAGCAGGACGCCAAGGTACGATGATAGAGTGATACTTAGAGACACATCTATTGACAGCTTCTCTAGTTTATATAATGGAACTACGCCGGCGTCAACAAGCAGCAGTCAGAAAAACAAGCAAGATTCAATATATGCGCGCTTAAAGACAAGATTTAGTGGAAAGGGATATAGTAAGAAGGGCAAGGATCGCGAATCAAGACAAGTTGACAAAAGATCAGGTGAAGGATATTTGAGTTGATGGGTGAAGAGCAGAATTATCTACGTTCCAAGTTTGAATCGGAATCTATATATTTGTGTCCACGAACGACGATCAATTAGTATGAGAGCCTGACAGAGTCTGTAGCAAGAAGCATATTTAATGTAATTGTAATTTCTTGGCTCATAAAAGTTTTCTAAGTATTACTCTAAGTAAAAAATGGCATAAGATAGAGAAGGTAGGGTCTAAGGCTGCAATGCATATGAGACAGCATGATTGTAATAAATTACGTTATGTTATATATATATAGAAACTGCCTGAAACTAATTGTGCTAGCGACTGTATTTGGTTTCTTCCACGCCCTTGAGGTTCCGAGGGTGTTAGAAGAGCACGTGATCGGCGTGATACCTATATCATGTGAACCTGAGTATTCACTAGGTACCCGTCGACGTGACCATCCTATCACCTACCATGATGGTAGAGTTTGTCATATCTCAGTTTTGTCTTGATTTTGCTCACATTTGTTTATAGATACACATCAGCATGCATTTATAAATGTCTTGAAAAATGATTAAAGAGTTTCGAGTTCGTTAAACTCTTTTAATTTACGTATCTACGAATATCGTCGGATCGATCGCCGAATTTGAAATTGAGATCCCTTCGACTAGCTTATCAAGATCTAGATACAATGGAAACCTTATATGAACTTTGCTTCCATACTCGTAGCCAACAATCCCGAAAATCTTCGCCTTGCGAAGATTAATCCCTCCTAAAAGGTTTCCGAAAGACATCATCCCTACTACATAGATCCCCGCTCAATCAATCCCAAGTTCTCTAGAGCTTAGCCTTAGGCAAACCGTTATCGTCAACATAGACCCTGAAGCTCGACTCCTCCACCTCCTCCCTAATCTCTCCCTCTTCCAGATCTCCAACAACTTCAGCTTCCCAATCGTCTTGATAATCCTCATCGGAATCCTCGACCGCAGACCCACTACTAACATCCTCCCACGCCTCGTCATCTACCGGACCCACTCCATCCCACTCCATCTCCGCCGGCGTCTCCTCTGCCGGCGTCTCATTCGTCTCTTCAGGTATTTCCAGAAACCCCAATTGATATTTGTATGTCAGGATGATTTTCTCATCCATCTCTGTTTCTTCGAGCGTCGCGCGAACCTCGGACATTCCGTCCTTTGCGGCAGTTTCTCCTTTGACTTTTTTGGTGTCTGGTTCGTTGTCGGGGTCGGATTCTGCTTTGCGTTTTGGGCTGTTAGGGGGAGTGGGGAAGTCTTTGGAATCGTTTTGGAGGGCGTTGATGTCGATGGAGAATTGGGAATTAGGCGGCGGAGTAGTAGAAGTCTCTTCGTTCTGGTTCTCAGAGGTAATCGTAGTGTCCGCGGTCGGGATCGTATTCTCATTCTCTTCATCGGAACCTTCCAAACTACTCCCATCCTCATCATAACCACCCATATCAATATTCGTCGACACTATCATCTCCGTCGCATGCTTATTATTCTTCTCAACCGGCTTCCGATTATACCGATGAACCCACTGCTTTATACCCCACTCAAGCCCATTCTCCGCGATTAGCATAGCCCACTTGCCAGTCGCCCAAAAAGACGCATCATTAGCAAAGCTGTGGTCTTCTAGCTCTTTCCCAGTAGATGCGGCGTAGGGACCCGGAACATAAACTCTACTCTTTCGCCAGAAGGACGTCGAGTTGCGTTTGACGGGGCTGCTTGCGTTCACTTTGACTACTTTTAGAGTGTGGTTTGAGGAGGAGCTTTCGCCGAGCTCGGGAGATGGTGTTCGAAGCTTGAGAATAGGTTTAGGCTTTGGGGTTTCTGGGTTGAGATCGAGTTTTTCGGAAGAGGAAACCACCTCTTGGATCTCCTTCGAAATTTCTTCGGCGTCCTCCACCACAGTGCGAACAGGAGAACCACTCAGAGCCGGGGCCTCCCAATCCTCTCTCGCATACTCCAATATCGCCAATGCAGCGCCAGCCCCCCAAAACCGCTCCCCATCCATCATCGGATTATTCTCCTCCCACTCCTTCTCCTCTGCCGCTAAGTCTTCCAAAGTCATATACTCCGTCGCAAGCTTCGCTTTCAACTTATGCCATATCCGCTTACAATCTTGAAACAAGCGATCGCCCCTCGCCCCATGCCGTCGCCAAATCTCATTCAAGACTTTCAGCGCGTGGAGTTTATCCCGGACACTGCAGACGGGACAAATGCTATCTAGAGAATAGCGGGAGTTCTGGTCCGGGAGGGCTTCAAGGATGACGGGGTGGCGGGTATGGGAGCATGGGCCGGATGGGATGGAGGGGTGGAAGGCTGTGGGGTAGGGGATTAGTTCCGCGTTTTCGTCTCGGTATTCGGAGAGGAGGGAGTTGAAGTCGTCTTCGTCGAGGAGTTCAGAGACCGACATGTGGAGGTCGGAGGATAGTTGGTGCATGCGTATGAAGGTGAGGAAGGGGGTTTGTTGGGGGTCGCGGAGAGTGGAGAGGTTTGCCATTTTTATGGAATTGGGGGGCGGTTGTCTTAGATGGACAAAGAGGTGTTTGGTTTTGGGTTTTGGTTTGGTTGATGTGAAGGATGCTGGGTGTTGGAAGATACTGGAAGAGTCGGTGATAGTTGCGTGGTGTGTCCGAGAATGATAAGTGTTGCTTAAGAATGGCAAACGAGAGCCGTTTGAGGTTGTTGTAAGCGATGCCGCGATGTAGTCACTAGATAGAAGATGTAACGACGAGAAAGTAGATTTTATGGCCGTCGTCAGCTGTTCCCGTGTGACAGGCTTTAAAAATGGATAAGAAATGTCGAAGCAAGACAAACGGAGGTGGGTGGTTGTTGTTGTACGAACACTAAGCTGAAGCGTGAGTAAGACCAACGATGAAGTAAGTAAGGCAATGCTTGATCAACTTTTTCTCGACTCCGCACAAGTGATTCAAAGAGTTGGGTTGTCAGTGCAAGTAGTTGTGTGGGTGTGGAAACGAAAAGAACTGCCATCGCATGGTGCGGAGAAGATTAAATACCACAATGCTGCGTCAACCCTTTCATGTCTGTGAAGCTGTGGAGCAGCGAAATAGCTCAGTGCTAGTAAAAATGTCTTTGTGAATTCGTATCGTCACAGCGGAGGCGTCACGGCTTTTCGTAATTCCAAGATAAGCAGGGACGAGAAGTTCGAGTACTTTTAAACTCTAAGTCAAAATTAGCTATGCACGAATACAGTTTTATGATTCATGAGAATAAAGATTGATTAATTAAAGCGATTTAGGAAAGCACTATGCTGCATCTAAGGATGCCTAATAATTGTGCTGTTGGAAGACACAACGAGACCTGCCTTGGGAATCTAAACAACAGAATTTCTTACCTTGCCCCTCGGGATAGTACTCACTATACAACTCCCGCGTCACATTCCTCAGCGCCAATTCATCCTCCTTCCCAGGCACTTTCGATGGACCATACCACTGCCGATAATTATCATGGAGAAAACTAGTATTCAACCAACCAACTTCTGTGGGGCAGGCATAGCGACCAGGAGTGTATACTATACTACTACGACGATATTCACGCTCATAGCGTCCGGGAGGTGGAAGAATGTCAGGAGCAAAAGAAACTTTTTTCTTTGGCTTATCGGAATCTTTCATGAATACATCTGTTTCTTCGTAGAGGTAGTAGTCTGTGGGTTTGGTAACCAACTTGTTCAGGTTGTAGTCTACCCGGGGTTTCCTCATACGGGCAGCCTTTTTGTCTTTCAGAAGTGTCAGCACATAGGTTGCGGAGTTGTAGTACTCTGTCTTGTCATGCGGATGTCGCAATGTCCAAGCTTTCTCGGCATCAGCCAGCTTTTCCGTATCCAAGATGACGTTTTCCAGATACAACTTCTTTTCGTTTAGCTGGTCCCGGACTTCTTCCATTTCTATGATCAAGTCTTCTTCATCTTCATAGTTTGTGTCATCCGCAAGATTTATAAGTTTGTCGCAGAGTGTATCCATGTGCTGCTTTGCCTTGAAGTGAGTCTGCAGAGCAAGTTTCATGAGACAGCGAGGGCACATGCTGTTTTTGCTATACTTTGACCAGCATGCTAGGTTTTTCTTGACCATTAGAGGATGGAGGAGATGATCGCAGTCGACGGTTATCTTTTTTTCCGAGGGGCGAATTTCCCTGGTTGCCATTAGACGCCTAGTGATTACGGCGTTATTTTCCAGGGGACTAAATCCCCTGATCGTCTGTAGACGCCTATTATTTTCAGCAATCAGTTTAAGGTATTCAAGCGAGTCGTTAGACAATCGTGTGTTGTTCGGCATAGTGAAGATGAGATGGTAAGGACGTGGATGCTGAGCACGAAAGAGGAAGAACTTGCTTTATACATTCCTTTGTATGCATTTGACGCCAATGCTGATATTTACAATGTTGGTTAAAAAAACCGCGTCGTGGTGAAATGATGGCGATATACGGTACCTAAAGTATCCGGTATGCACAATATACGTCATGATGTAATCGTGGGTAAGTGATTAATGTCGAGCTTGCATATGCCTGCGAGCTTGATGCCGTCAAGATCGGATGTTGCATTCAAGTCGCCCAGCCACAGAACTAGCCACATGTGGCACAGTCACATCCCAAGCAGAATCACGTGTGAAAGCGGGGTCACATGTGAACAACGCGTCTCACAGGTAGGTAACCTTGAAACCCATGAATTCATAGATTTTGGTGGGTTCTGTCTCCATGTAGCAACTTAGTAAAAGGTATTGAATGTGCCTCGATGCTTAGAGAGCCCACTGCACGTTCAAGTAGAGTACATATTTTTCTTCCGAAGACGGAGAATAGTCATCCACTATACTATTATGTGAGAGCTAGCATTATCTACGCCCCGCCTGACCTCTTCACCTCTTCAGGTCTCAATCCATTTAATATTACTCGCGCGACACAACCGATACTCTGGTCCAGAAATCCAACTTGGCAGCCGTTCAAAGGAACCGTAGCTAAATGCGGAAGCGATCGGGTCGGGCCTATTATGCGCGACCGAGTGCAAAATCCAAGGACCAGGTCCTGGACTGCATCCGCCGTTGAAGAAAAACTTTCCCATGTATGCCTTGATGTTTCATGTGCTTCTGGAAACTTGGGGGCATAGTGCAAAAATTGTAGTTGGGTACCACACTTTATGCTCGCGTCGACTTGTGGTTTTACGGTGATTTACGTAGGGTGGGCATGAAACGTTTGATATGGGTCTGAGATAGATGGGTGCTATGCGAATTGTTTGGATTGCGTGCTGGATTAACTGAAGGCGAAAATAATGAGGCATTTACGTTGGAATAGTGGACTCCAGGGTACGCACACTGTGATGACATCTCCCCCCACCATGATTCCCAGCGTTCTTATCGCCAGTTTACCCCTCTCGTCCCAACCTCCCCAAGACCCCGAAAACCCTTCTAGAAAAGCCACCCACTCAGCCAAGCTCCCCCCCGCTATCCAAAAATCAAGGAACCGTCCCTCCCGCCCTTCCGGATCACCCGCCAAATCAGCACCAACCGGCACCAATTCCAAAGATAATCCCCGACCATCCCTCATCCCGCTTAGCCTCCAGGAACCACCCAACCTTAACCACACCTCAAATTCCAAATTGCACCAATAGTGCACTTTTCCAAATCAGCCCTGTCCGCCTATCTTTTTCAAACCTCGTAAAAGATAGAGGTGCAGTTTCCGCGTATCCCGTAACCAAGGTTCTGAAGCGCGTTTCGGCCCCCGAAATTGCACTTTTGAGGGAAATGGGGAGGGAAGAGTACCCCGCATTGATGCGGGTGGATGGATATGGTATTTGAATGAGAGAGATACCCGTCATCGGGTTGGGAATCAAGGGTTTTAAGTTTTGGGGCTTTGTACTCCGTACAACATTTTCCTCGTGTTTGTGTGTCGCTGGTTCCAGAGATACGGTTGGTTTGTGTCACAGAGAGTGGATTGTCTGCCCTGGCTGTGCTGTGCTGTGCTGTGCTGTGCTGTGTAGCCGATTGGAAACTGGGCTTACGTAGGGTTCTTGTGGCGTACGCGCTTTCGACCCCGCGTCGGGCATACTGAGGTGAGAATTGATGCGGTGAACAAGGCGGAATTGGCAGGTTGGGATACAGGAACGTTTGTCGCGATAGGCACCTGGGCATGAGGGGTTGATGCGCGTATTCGAAAAAGAGATCTGCGTTTGGAAAAGCAGGAAACGGTTGCATGGCATTTTGTATAAGTGGGTCGTGAGTCCCGCCGTTCTGTTCCTGAAAGTCGATCTCCAGGAACCGGTATTATCTTCTTCCCATATTGCGGTCCACACTGGTCCCAGGTTCCCGGCTTCCAACCCTTACCACTACCTCCCATCGACCTCCAGGACTCGTCTTGCTCAATCCACACGTAGCAACATCCGTCACCAACATTCAACATGACACTCTACCCCCCAACAACCACCATCCCCATCTACTCCGTCTTCCTCGTCACCGGCATAATCCTCACCTGTCTCCGCCTCCACGTCCGCCTCCGCTACACGCGCTCCCAATCCCGCTCCCCCCTCCACCTCGACGACCTTTTCATCTTCCTCGCCCTCCTAATCCTCGCCTCCTGCACCGCCATCCAATTCTACAATTCTCTGCACGGTGGCGGCGGCGAAGCTGTTAGTTCAAAATTCCGACAATCGCAAATCTTGGTGGAACATAAAGTCGATTTTACGATGATTGTGATCGAGAAGCCGGGATTCGGGTTTGTGAAATTGAGTCTGCTTTTCTTTTATAGGAGGTTGTTTGGGCATTGGGAGAGTTTTAGGAGGTGGAATAATGGGTTGATTTGGATCGTCTCATTGTGGACTGTAGCCTTCTTCGTCGCGGACTTACTGTTGTGTGGTGCGCATCCGGAGTTGCAGTGGGGATTGGATCAGAGGTTGGCGGCGACGGGATGTGGGGATAAGGGGGCGTTGTTGATTGCGTTTGCGGCGACGAGTGTGGTTACGGATGCGGCGGTTTTGGTGTTGCCGTTGCCGTATGTTGGACGGTTGAGATTGGGGAGGGGGAAAAAGGTTGCGGCTTGTGGAGTGTTTTTACTTGGTGGAATGTAAGTGTTTGTTCTACTATCGTTGGTTCTGGTGGACCTGGCGCATTGGATCTTTTGAAGTGGTAGGGCTAATGAGATGTCCAGATCAACAATGGCAGGTGTCCTCCGCCTCACCTTTCTCTCCGTCGCATACCCAACTGGCAGACTCAACTTCGGCTACAAAGCCCCGCCGCACAGCCAAATGCAACTTGTGCTACGAGTTTTCAATCCGACGTTCTGGGTCATGGTTGAGTTTAGTCTTGGTGTTTGGGCCGCTAATCTGCCTGTTCTGGCGCCTCTGATTCGTGCCTGGAATCAGAAATATAAGGAGAGTAGTGTGTATCGGAAGATGTCGGCTTCGGGGAGTTCGAATGCTAGTGGGAGTGTTACGAGGGGAAAAGAGGAGAGGGCGCAGGTGTATCCGAGTTTTGTGGATAAGGAACGGGAGAGGGCTTGGGAGGGTCAAGTCTGAGATAAGAGTGCATTTACGAATGCCTTAAGAACCGTGGATGCGAAAGATGCCAACGCCAAAACCGTGCGAGCATACCGTACACCAGATTTCCTTACGGATGGCACACCTCCATGCCATAGTACCACCAGTCCTTCTGCGGCACCTCCTCCTCATCTTCAGATTCACGCTGCTTACTCGACGACTTCTTCTCGACTTCCTTCTGCGTCTCCTCCGAATACAGCAACCCCACGCTCCTAGTAAATCCGCAGAGCGGCCAAAAGGACCCGCTGAACTCCAGATCGTACCAGTAGTTTACAGCGCAGCAGATTGCCTCGGAAGAGCAGGATTGCGATACCTTGTGGTACCTGTGCTGAAGTCAGACTTTGCAATTCCCTCATTTCGCAGGGACAAAAAGGACGGGAGGGCAAGAACGAAGAGGGCAAATCAAAGCATGGGGGAAGAAGAACGGAAAAAAGCTTACCACAACGCCGGCAGATACAACATATCCCCCTCATCAAGCGTAACCCTCAACGCCCTCGACAAGCCCGAAAACCGCGTCGCCCGCTTCCCAGGCTCATCAGGATCCCACGTCGCAAACGGCACCAGCTCCTCCGGTTCATCCACACAAACCACCAGATCCTCCAATTTCTCCTCTCCCTCCTCCCCTTCCTCATTTCGCCCCTCTTCCCTCTCCCTCCTCGCATACCTCGCCCCAACAACCCTCCTCTCATTAACACACGCACTCTCGACCGGCGGCAACAACACAAAATGCTTCTTCCCTAGGACTTGAACGTATATGTTCTCGTAATTGTCGCGGTGGAGCGCGGTGACAGAATGCGAGTTTCCGAGCCAGAAGTTTATGGCGTCGGGTGGGAGGGAGAGGGCGATGGAGGCGAAGGGGATGGTGGGCGGGCAGTCGGAGAAGAGGGGGGCGTATTCGGTGCGGAGGTTGTCGTTTTGGGTTTGGAGGTAGCGGGTGGGTGCTGGGGTTAGTTAGGATGGGGGACAGGAGAGGATTGGGGAGAGGGGGTGGGGAATGGGAAGGGACGCACTGGTGTCGCCGCGAGGATGTCGCTCTTGTTCCTGGATTTTATGGAGCGCGTCTTCGAATTTCTCTTCGATTTCGTAGGGTTTGACGAAGAGGAGTTCTTCGTCTTCTTCTTCGATTATAGAGTCCGCGTTTCTATATTTTAGAGTTAGATTTTTCATGCTTTTCGTCTCGTTCATAGATACCCATGGATCAAAACTTCAAGAGTTCACGAAAATTGATCACTTACCCATGCGGCGTAACCGCCACATTAACCATCTCGCCCCTCATGACGTCGGCAAGATATGCGGCATTCCACTTCTTCCGGGCTTCCCAGTCTTTTGCGCCTTTGCGGATGACGAACGGTCGGTTACGGGCGACGTAGCGCATGAATTCTAGGGGGCTGGGTTCGGAGTGGAGTTCGTCGATGAAGGGGGTGTTGAGATCGTGGTAGGATGTTATGAGTTCTGGGAGTGTCAGCGTGATATTGGGAGGAGATAGTGGATCCTGGATGGGAGCCACAATGCGACGATCTGAGTTGAAGGATACGGATCCTAGAGGGACAATTTTGATATATCAAGAATAATGCAGGTAAACAATGAAATTCACGAGGACAAAATCGGATGAGAGGAATTTCAAGACGACCATACGAACGCGCAAGGGTGGGGAGAATGATAAATCACGTGACGAAGGGAGGAAGGGGAAGGGAAATGGAAGCATAGCGACAAAGTTGATGACTAAACAAACGCCATGCATACCTCTTACAGCATCAGCAAGTCCCTCTCTTCTCTCGTCAGCTCCCATCTTCGCGCCTCCCATGCCATTCACGGCGGGTCGTATCCCAAGGTCTTCAGTCTTTGCAATCATTGTACAAGTCAGTAAAATATTATGTCTCTATTTGAGGCGTAAATCCAGAAGAGAAACAGAGAAAAAGAAGGCTCACCGCCATATAAGTGTTGTTCGCAGTCGTATTCGACGTTCGATTTAAAGTGAAAGTGGAGTGACAAAATCGCGTCCATCGGATAAGATAATTAGTCTTGGCACTTCCGAACCACAAGCTCGGGTTCCCAACTCACCACCACCACGCCACAAACCACACCACATTCACTCCAACTCCCCCAACCCTCCCAATTAGCTCTCCTAACCCTCAATATGCGCAATCCTCTATAACACTTTATTTACCAGCCGCCACACCCGCCGCCAAAATGCCACCACGGCTCTTCCCCGCGCGGATCCTCCCGCACCTCCGCCCGCAGCTCCGCAGCTCGCCCCTCTCCTCCACCTCTCGATACGTCCAGACGACAACGAAGCGCCAATCCATACTCCCCTCCTACCTCCAAACCCACCACCAACCCGACCCCCGCGACCCCTCCTCCCGCTACCGCACACCCTTCGGCTACATCCTCATCCTCGCCAACATAGCCATCATCAGCCACCTCACCGTAACATACCTCTTCTCCATCCAATCCACAACCGGCATATCAATGGTCCCCACCATCTCCCCCCGGGGCAACGCAATATTGATATCACACCTCTACCGACGCGGCAAAAACATCCAAGTCGGCGACGTAGTCGTCTTCACGCACCCAGTTAAAGCCCCCATGCGTGCTGCAAAACGCGTCATCGGGATGCCTGGAGATTTCGTGTGCGTGGTGACGCCGGGACGGCAAAGTGAGGAGGAGGGGAAGGAGGGGAAGGCTGTGTTTACGGAAGCTATGGTACAGGTGCCCGAGGGGCATTGTTGGGTTGAGGGGGATAATTTGGAGTGGAGTCGGGATTCGAGGGTTTATGGGGCGGTGCCGTTGGCGCTGGTTAGGGGGAAGGTTTTGGCGAGGGTTTGGCCGTGGAGGGAAAGAGGGTGGGTACCATTGATATGCCGGTTGTGGATTGGATG
>Ga0115848_100468_pt1 | contig 15827 bp, 14 predicted proteins | sample InSIn3gowninarea_FD_83862 | JGI IMG/M metagenome (GOLD analysis project Ga0115848, IMG submission 83862) | reverse complement strand
TTTGTAAGAGGGGTAAATAATTTCATTTTGGAAATCAATTATCTTTTGAGTTGTAAGGAGGAAGCCTCCTCGAAATGGCTTGAGATTCATATTGCTATCAATAAACTTATTTAGTTATGTTATCTTGTTGCTAATTTGATTACATTATTATATTTACTTATTGCATTTTGAATCTACTGGCTATTTTGTATTTCAGTATTTTCCTTGGTATTTGGGATGAAACCCCTTTTTAGTTTTGTTAGGTTCTTAACAAGTGGTATCAAAGCATCGATTTTGGCTACCTATGGGCATTTCTATGTGGTTGTACCAAGTGGAAAATCTAGAAATTATCCTTTTTATAATTGAAATACTACCCAAATTTTTACGGATTGAGATCTATCTCATTGTGATTTTTTTTAATGCTGATCATTTTGATATTTAACACCCATACACTTTTTCAATTCCCAAAAATATCAATTTTTCAAATTAATAAATCAAGATCTTTGTGTAAGCTAAAATGGTAGATGGAAGGAGATCTCAAGAATTTGATGAATTATCAAGCAAACACTACTACCAAAAGGGTGATTTGCATCATTTTTTATGTCTTTAGTCTCAAAAAATATCAAAGGATGCAAATTTGCATCCTTGTGCATCGACATGTACAATTTTTCCTTTTAATTTTTTTTTTGGATGCAAAAAATGATGCAAAAAAAGTCATAAACGACACAAAAATAGATGCAAAAATAGCTTTCAAGGATGCAAAATCCAATGCAAAATAGATTTTTTTAGATAAAAAATGCGACACAAAAATTTTGCATAAGATTTTAAGAGTGGTATGGATAAAAAAAAGGAATTTCAGGATTGCCTAAGACATTAAGATGTTAATTTGTATAATAATTTGCGTTGAAAAAACTTATAAAATGAAAAAAAAAAACTTTGAGGTCATTAAAACTATGAAATATTTACTATGTTGGATGTATGACATTTAATTTTATGATCTTTGATGAAAAATGATGCAAAATATGATTAAGGTTAGTAGTGGTTAGGGTTATGGTTAGGGTAAGGGTTAGTAGTAGTTAGGGTTAATATTGAAGGTTACAATTAGGGTTAGATGTGGTTTATGATTAGGGTTAGTTATAAGTAGTCATGGTTACGATAATTAGGATTATTAAAGGTTACAATCAGGGTTAAACATGGTTAGTGTATGGTTAGGGTTAGTAATGGTTAGGATTTTGATTAATCGTTATGGTTCGTAATGGTTAGGGTCGATTATGATCAATCATTAGGGTTAGTGGTTAGGGTTAGAGTTAGTATACGTTAACAATGGTTAGGGTTAGAGGTTAGCCTTGTTAGGGTTATTATACATGATTAATGGTTAGTAGTTAGGGTTAAGGTTAAGGTTAGGGTTAGTAGTGTTTAGGATTAGGGTTAAGGTTAGGGTAAAAAGTGGTTATGATTAGGGTTAATGTTAGAGTAGATTAGGTTTAAAGTTAAGTTTAGATATGCTTAATTAGTAGTTAGTTACTATTTCTAGCTTTACCTTTGCTTCACCCATATAATTGTAAAATATAAATTGCACATAAATAAGTTGATCATATTTGAAAATCATCATAAGTGAAAATACTATGGAGTTAAAATATTAAAATATTATTTTATAGATCATCATCAACATCTAAAAAGTTCATAGATCATAGATCACACCAAGAGTAATTAAAACATTCATAGATCATATCACTGCAAGCAAAGAGCAATATATATATATATATATATATATATATATAATCATTGCAAATTATCTTCTTCATCAAGTCATACAATATGTCTTCCTCTAGGATCACATTCAATTACAAACCACTTTTTGTCATCATCAACATCTGGTATGAAATATATTTCATTGCAATATTATGGTAAAATATAGGGCTCTTTGTTGTCAAGTAAAATACGTGTGGAGTTGATTGCAAAGTAATCTATATGTATATCATGCAAGATTGTTCTCCTATCAAGTGTGTCAAACCATTTACATTTAAATATCACACATTAGAATGACCTATAATTCAATTGTATAATTTCTTAAAACTTTTCAAGATATTTTAATGTTCCATGTATCAAGTTTGTATCTTTTGAACTTGCACATCTTTCTTGATCAAAATCAGCCATCACTCCATAGTCAAATATTGCTCGTTTGTCATCATTCTTTTCTATTCTAAAGTGTTGATCATGTACCCATATTGTAGGGAAAGAAAGTACCTGCATATATTTTGACAAAAAATGTTGTTAGTGTCTACACATATTTACATGAAATTTGAAGTTTTATAAAAATATTAACAAAAATTATTACCTCAAACTTACATGCTATAATGATATTTAATGCATTTTGATAATCTTCATTTAGAATTCCTCCTGTAGCTTGTTTCATTTCAATTTCATTCTTCATCCATGAACTTGGATATTCTTGTGGCCAATTATCCTCTCTTAGATTTTCAGGTAGATTAGCTGCACCCCTTTGATTTTATCTATGAAACAAGGCACACTCTTGTTCAATTTATCTTCTTTTAGTTTGATACAACTAAATCCACTTTTCACAACATGCATAATGCATCATGCATCATGATAAATTGGTTTATAGATTCCTGAAGATCATAATCTGTAAATTCACAATACCATAATACAAACTTGTTAGCTAGTAATTAAGAAATATTTATACATTTAATTTGTAAATTCAAATTGCATGTACATATCTAAAACATAGTTAATACCTTTAAGAGAATATGGTATTTCGCCTATTTCTAAGATCTCCCCTTCTAATTTTAAACTTTTCTTTATCTGCATTCCACATCTTTGGGGTAGAAGGATCTACTTGAGATAAATACTCACTTGCATAAAAAAATGATTCCTATACAATGTATCCCTCATCCATAGATCCTTCTAGTTGTGAATGTTGTCGAACAAATCCCTTCAACACTTTTAAAAATCTCTCAATAAAAAACATGTTTCTAGCACTCATAACACCTGCCATGTCAATATCATCTACCAGGTGGATCAATAGGTGCACTTCTATGTCCATAAAAGAAGGTGGAAATTCTTTTTCTAATTTGCAAATAATTTCAACAATCTCTCTATGCCATCGATCTATTGCAGCCATATGTATCTCCTTTGAAGATAACCATCTGTTCATAAAAATATAATATTATCAAAATATTTCATGTTAAAATGCATAAAATATTAGAAAATAATAACATAGATTCTATATACTATAACATGACTGCATACCTTAGAAATAATGATAGTTGATCAATTGCATGTCTAAGATCAATAGGTAGACTCCCACATCTATGAATTGCAATTGGAAAAATATGCTGTAAAAAGTATGAACATAAATCTAGCAAATATTTTTATTTCAATACAAAATATGAAAGACATAATATAAGATCAATACCTTCATGAAGTTGTGGTAATCATGAGTCTTGAATCCTATGATTTTACCATCAACATTGAATGCTTCTTAAAGATGATCCATAATCTGTTGGTCTTATGATGTTTTGAATAAGTTTATGTAACTTCTCAACTTCATCTTTTTTCATAAGCCATGTTGCCATAGGCACTTTTTTTCTTCCATTTTGAGAGTAGGTTATCCATAAAGATCTCATTTTTTGAATATATTTTAAGTCATTTCGCATGACATTAGTATCTGCTCCTTTGTTTGTTGTATACCGATATAAAGAAGATTCAATATTCTTTACAATGTACATAGGATCCATTAAATGTGTGACTAACAACTCCTTTCAATATTCTAGTGTATAAAATATTGATAATTGTTCATGCCTAAAAACATGTAACCAATTCATAATAAGCATTGTACATTTTAAAAATAATATATTGGAATAATTAAATATATTATACTATATAATAATTCACTTGTTGGTAAATTATTTTCCCCAAGAATAATCTCATCATCTGATCCTAAATCAATACCTTCATCATGAGCTCTTTTCTTAACATTTTTCACATATTGATGGTACTTTATGAACCAACTTGTAGGAGTTTCGTAAATAGGAATAAGGATTTTATCTACTCAACCATAGGCTCCCTTTTTTCAAAAAGTATGATCCGTTGGAAAATATTTCCTGTGGCCAATATATTCCATCTTACACATCTAACTTGAAAATCTTGATGAAAGCTTTTCTGCACATTGAGGATAAGCATGATAACCTTTTGTATGAAGACCTGTGATAATTGTGTTTTAGAAATACATATAATTATTCATATTACTAAATAAAATCAACCATACACATCTATATATACATACTCACATAAATAAAAAGCCCTGGATAATCATGTATAGTCCAACATAGTATACCATAACATTTAAATGACCTTTGATTGATAGGTCTACTTATATCATACATTTCAATTCCTTTCCATAAAATCCGCAACTCGTTAATTACTGGTTCAAGATATGTATCCATGTGTTTAACTTATTTTTGTCCAAGGACTATAACAACTAACATCAAATGCTCTTTTCTTATAGACATCCATGAAGGTATGTTATAATTGATTATAACAATAGGCCAACATGAATAATTAGATGTTTGGTTTGAAAATGAATTGACACCATCCATTGCTAAACCCAATCTCACACTCATATGTTCATATTTAAATTTACACTTCTCCTTTATATGTTTCATTGCTTTACTATCTGTAGGTATACACAACACACCTTCTTCACTTCTATTTCTTACATGCCAATCCATTAACTATGTAAGTGACTTACATCAAAATATTCGCATCAACTTGGGAACAACTAACATTATGTGAATAACCTTATTTGGAGTTTTTTTCCCTTTTTCACTGTATCTTGATTCTTTACACTTTGTACATTCAATATTTGTATCATATTCTTCTCCTCTATACAATATGCAATCGTTAATGCATGTATGATATGAATTATACTCAAGCCCTAAATCTTTCATAATGTCACGTGCTTTTTTTCACGAATCTGGGAGGACATTATCACTTGGAAATAAATTTTCTTTTGGTAATCTATAATATATAACAATGAAAGATATTTTATGTAATTAGTTTCATTAAAATTAAAATTTTAGAAATTAAATTATCATTAAAAAAAATGAATACCTCAGAAGAGAATTGAAACTTGTATCTGATCATCCATGTTTGGCTTTTATGTTCATTAGAAGTAGGATCATTGATAATACAATTTTGTTTGTTCCTTCATATAATTTAGTTTTGGAAGCACTATACATCCTATCCCTTTCTAAATCATCATCTCGTTCATCACCAACAAGAACATAAAGGGACTTAAATAAACCATCAATTCCAATTTCTTCATCAACATTATTATCAAAATCAACATCATGATCAATATTATCTTCTCATAACTCATCATCATCACTACTTGATTCCCACAAAGGTATTTGAATAGGAGTTGTTGGATTAGGTTCATACATAAATTATGCATATTGCTCAGTGGTCCATGATTTTTTTAATATCTTCTTATCTCTCTTACATTATTTCGATGCAATATTGGTGTAACAGTTATCATTCTTGAGTGGTCATCGTGATGATTATTTATTTCCTGGTAAATCAGTTATTACAAACCATTAATACATCCATACAAATTATTACATAAATACATATAATTTGATACATTATTTTGACTTACACACAATAACCATTAATACATCCATTCACCATCTCTTTAAACTCATTTGATGGATCCTAAATAATTACCTCATGGGCATCATCATCTTCTAATGATGATGATGAATCATTTTGTTCTTGCAACATTAGTAATAAAATAAAGTTAAATATTGCAAATAATATAATGAAAGTGTGATCAATTTAAATAATCTTACATTTCTAGCTACAATATCATATGTAATAACAATTATCTTACCTCATCATCATTTGATGAAACATCACTCCTCCTCATGGGCTATGTAGGATATATCTCAAGTTCTGAATTAGATGATACATCACTCCTCATCACAGGTTATGGCTGATAATATATCTTAGGCTTTGAGTTAGATGATACATCACTCATCATGGGTTGTGCAGGATATATCTTAGGCTATGTCAAATTAGATGACATATCACTCTTAATAAATCTCTAATGCTAAGGTGGTGGCATTTGAATATCTAAATGTGATGATGATACATCTCTCCTCCCATGCCTTAGTGGCATGATATAAGTCAAGCCATAAATTTGTTTTATAAAACATAAAAAATGATGCAAAAAAAATCATCAATTAAATTCCACAGCACTATGTAATTTATATCTTATAATTTATCATTAATAATCAATTAATCTTAGACTAATCAAATGCTAGTATTCTAAATATTTTAGAATAAAAAATAAAATAAGCTTCTCATATAATTGAATTTATATTTTAATATAATCTCACTTGAATCTTAATTACTTGTCAAATTATCTCGATACAAATATTATTATTCCATACTTTTTATATTTCAAAAATTAACCTTAACCTTAACCCTAACCATAACCATAACCCTAACCACAATGTCCTTAACCTACTAACCTAACCATGAAAACCATAAACCTAACTACTAACTAAAATCATAAATCCTAACAACAAATTAAATCAACAATAAATCAACAAAGCATCTCGTATAACTGAATTTTGATTTTAACATAATCTCACTTGAATCTTAAGTACATATCAAATCATCTCAATACAAATATTATTATTCCATAATTTTTGTATTTCAATTATTAACCACAACCCTAACCCTAACCACAACCCTAACCCTAACCACAACATCCCTAACCTACTAACCTAACCATGAAAATCATAAACCTAACCACTAACCAAAATTATAAACCCTAACAATAAATTAGATTAACAATGAATCAACACTAATCCTAACCCTAACTAGTAACCGTAACCACTAACCATAACAATAACCCTAACCCTAATGTACCATAACCATAACATTAACCCTAACCCTAATGCTAACCATTAACCCTTATAACCACTAATGTCCATGATATGAAACCTAACCAAAACCACTAACCATTAACATTAAAACCTAACTCTAACCCTAACCCTAACCCTAACCATCGACCTTAATCTTAATGATAAATATTAACATGACTAAACCCTAACCCTAATGCTAATTACCACTAACCCTAACCACCAATCTTAACCATAACACTAACCACTAACCCTAACCAATAACCCTAGCTAGTAACCCTAACTAGTAATGTTTCTAATCTTAACGCTAACCATTAACCGTAACCACTAACCTTAATCATAACACTAACGGTAACCATTAACCTTAATCATAACACTAACTGTACTAAGTACCCTAACTACTAAACCTAACCCTAACCCCTAATTACTAACCCTAACCATTAAATATTTATGGTTATTATTATTTTTTTAAATCGACACAAAAAGGATGATTTTTCCTACAATTTGTGTCCTTTTTTATGTAAAAAAATACTACTCAAATAAAAAAATAAAAGGTACGATCACCTATCATTTTCCTTAAAGCTATTTTTTTTATCAAAGGGAATACAAATTTGATTTTCCAATGGGAGAACATCAAGTAAGTGGAATTATATCTCATTTCACTCAAATCTAACTTGATTTTTACCAAATTTCATTTGATTTTAATATATATATATATTTTTTGGGATGTTTACTTACAAGGTTTTGCATTTTGTGGAGGAAGAAATGGGTTTTTCTAGATTTCTCTTAATTATTCCTAATTTGCACAAGGTATGTAAGTTTTTACTTGAATGTTTCAATTATCAACAAATTTTATAGTAAATTATCAACAATTTATGCTAGGGTTTATCATATGCTAAGGTTTCTAAATTTTTTTATTTATTCTTTAGTAAATTATGAACAATGAATGCTAGGGTTTTTCATATGATAGGGTTTTCAAATTCTCCATGAATTTTAAGTAGAATTTTTTAACAAATACCATGAAATCAAAAACTAAACGCATTCCTACTTTACAATGCATCGAAAAGTTTTACATTATACCATAATTCTTCTCAACATTACACCATAAAATCAAAAATTTGCTAAAAAACTAAAATAAAATCTATAGGTTGCGTTATAAAATGAAATGCTAAAAAAAACATGAACAAACCTATGAAAATTTGAAGTATGAAACTCTTTTGAAAATAAGAATTGAACAAAACTCTAAATTAATTTTTTAAAACCTTTTAAATAAAATTATAGGATTTAATGGTTAATGTTATATATGGTTAGTGCAAGTTAAGGTTAGGGTTAGTGGTTAGTAGTTAGGGTTAGTGGCCATTAGGGTTAATATTATGGTTAGGATTAGTGGTTAGGGTTAGGGTTAATGGTAAAGGTTGGTGGTTAGGGTTAGGTTTTTTTAGGTTTTGTCTAATCGTGTTGGTGGTATGGATGATTTTATAGCCAAAATTTAAGATTTTTTTTTTTTAGCTAATAAATGTATCGATTGAGTCATTTTATAACTAAATTATATTTCTTTCGTATTGTATACTTTACTTTCAGCTTCTTATAGTGATTAGTACCAATGGGGCATGGATCAAAGAAAGATGAAGATAAAGCTAAAGATCATGGTAAAAGGAAATCAAAATAAGCAGGAGCAAAAGATAAAATCGAACTTGATGAAATCAAGAAAACATTTGTAAGTATCTATATATATTATGTAATATCAACATAGTTTAATTTCAATTATACTTATACATATATTTCATTCAATTAATGTAATCACTTATTTATGTAATTTATTGAACAGATAAAAAACTTAAAAAATGCAATGAATTATGCTAAACATATGTTTAGCTAGGATGAGTTGATGGATATTGTTATAGGGGATGAGGGGGTTACACTGCCCAGAGCCACATCACAGAGAAGTGCTTCGACAGGTAATAATTTTTAATTAATTATAAGTTAATTTAATAAGTAATAAAAAAAAATCTTTATTGTATATTTTGAAGCATATTAATTAATTTGATGTGATTGTTCCATGTAATATATTTATATGCATATCAATGGATGAATGACCTCAATACATTAAGATGGATTGAAGGTTCAAGAAATATTCAAATTTATATCAGGCATAATGGAGAGGTCTTGAAGGATGAAAATGGTAATAGTTTGTGTTTATTTTGATTACATTTTGATTAGTTGAAATTATATATTGATATTTACTAATATGAATTCAACTATTTTCCAGGTTCAATATTTTACAGAACTTTGAAAAATGCTACATTTGTAGAATTTGCACAAATCCTCAATAGGTCATGGAAAAAAATATATGATGATTTTGGTATGTATTTGTTTTCATTTTTTATGTTATTAATTTTCTAGAATGTATGTTTCACTTTCGTTAATTTAATATCTTAAGTGACATTTAAAACTAATTTCTTACAATTTATATTTTTGCAACGAATAAAAGAATCTTAACAAACTTAAAACATGAATTTGATGAAGGGTGGAACAAGAAGAAAGCGCTGTAGCAGGCATGTTTGAATCTCAAAAGGGTTAGAGATTATATAAGATGAAAAGTGATGAAACTTCCCCCTGCAGAAAGAACCTGTTGACATCCATAAAAAGGTATGAAATATTAATTATCATTTATATATAATAGTTGAAACTAATACATACCAAATGATCATTTAATTTTTTTAACATAATAAATACCAATTAATTATTTCATGAAAAGGTTTGGAAGATGCTCATGAAGAGAGTAAATGAGTTTGAAAAATAAAAAGTGAAAGGCTTGGAGACGTTGCAAGAAAAAGCATAGAAGTTCAGACTTGCCAAGTTGGGATGTAATATTATGCATCTAGCGAGAAGTGGAGGGGCGAAGAAAATAGACATCCAATATGTAAGTATATTTATTGAATATTCTAGTGATTTTCAATAATATATATAATTTTTGAAAATGAATAGATAAATGGTTTAACATGTAATACTAATTAACTTCCTTAGTTTGTAGTTGAGAGATTTCAATCGCTTTCTTGATGAAAATGAACTCCAATATGGCATCATTTATGGTTACCATACCCTGAGGGACATGGTGAATGCTAGGGTAAGTATATAATTAAAATTATTTTAATTAATAAAAGCTCCATATCATTAATTTATTGTAATTGATGATGCATATGTTACATATAAGGATGTACAGTAATATCTATATTCTTATTATTTGTAGGAGGGACATACTGACACAGTTACAAGGGAAACATCATAAGCGATACGTACATCGATAACATCATAGGTAAGACATGCATCATTGATGGATGAGGATGATGATGATGAGGCACCTGCATATACCCAAGATGTAACATATGTAGATATTTTTCAAAATGATGAGTCGACATCGTATCCTAGAGGGGTAGGGTGACGTAGTGGGTTAGGTAGTGGGTCAAGTAGTTACTCAAATGATGATCATGAGTCAAGTAGTGAGTTTGGATCTAGTGATGATGATATTAATATTGATGATTAGTACTAGATGTACTAGCATATTGTACTCATGATGTAGACAATGGTGCATTGTATCATTTTTGATATATTATATGCATGTATTAACACAATGGCATTGTATCATTTTATGCAGACATCTATATGTATGTTAATATTAATTTTAAGATATTTTAATTGGATGTTATCATATTTGTTTTATCGATCCATTTTGGCGTACAAATTATATTTGTGTACGATTTGCATATTATTTGGCATACAAATATAGGTGTACGATTTCAGTGTACGATTGACATATTAATGGAAATAGAAACAAATTTATAAAATATTTAAAAAATGATTTTTTTTACAATTTTTATGCAAATATGACACAATTTTGGACTCAAAAAATGATGCAATGCTGAACCTAGAATCTTGAAACTGATATAAAAAGTGACCTCATAGGCCCAATATCTAATGCAAAAAATGATGTAAAAAATAATGCAAAAAAGGATGCCAAAAGATGCAAATTATGATGCAAAAATAATATGTTGAGGATGTAAAAAAATGATGTAAATAATAGCATGAACGATGCAAATTATGATGCAATAAGAGACTCTACAATGCAAAAAAAAGACATAAATAATGGCATGTCAATGCAAAAAAAAGACACAAAAATTGATGCAAAAATAGTGAGGTCGATTGCATTGAATTTTGCATCAAGAAAATAAGAAAAAAGAAAAGAAAAGAAAAGAAAGAGGACACAAAAAGGATGTAAATTAGGTATAATTTAGTAGTGAAAATAGATGAAATCATAAAATTATTGCAAAAATAGAATGTTGACAATATCAATACAACCATGAATACCTTGATAGTGATGGTAGCCAACCTGGGCACCAAATATGACACTCTGAACACAAACTAAGCCATAGTACAAAAAAATCAGATAATATCCACTGCATGCACAAATTCAAGTTCAAGATCATAATAGTATGGTAGCTTCCAAAAATTAGGGGGAAAACCATACCAGACATACCAGGGCTCTCAACAAGCATCCATTCTCCCTCGAAGAAATAAATTGGACTTCTTAAAATTTGGTGTCAAAGACCCAACTGACTAGATTTATAAAGTAGAGTAGTATTTCTCATTGAACCATATTATTAAGGAATAAAAGTTAAATATTGCATGAATTTAACCTTGAATAGGAAGCAATCCAATGGTACCAATAATTTGAGAAGGCAAATAGAACCCTCTCGTGGGGAGATTTCACAAAAATTTTGCTTGTTCAATTTGGTCTAAGTGATTATTAATATTTCAAAAGAGCTCTTACAAAGTTACAACAAACTTCATCTATGAAGGAGTATCAAACTCAATTTGAAAAACTTGTAAATCATACTGAAGGGTTGTGTTAACACCTAAAAAGAAATTTTAATTTAATTAAAATACCTCTTTTTATTTATTTGAAATAATTTATTTAATTCATTAAATAAATTTCTTTATCTATATGCAATCTGATCTACCTTTGTATTTTATGGTAACAAGTGGGTCGACCTCACAATAAGGCCAAGGAGGAGCCTTAGCACTCTACTTGTTGCCTATAAAGATGGAAGGGTGTGCATGATCAATCATAGGATATGATCTTACATAATCTTGAATCCTTGATAAGTGGTAATTACTCATGTCAGTATTGATCGATGTTTCTTAATGCCACCTATCAATTATAGAAATTATTAGACTTTGAGTTATACATTCCTATGATCTTTTCCTCATTCGTGTATACTATTATGCATAATGAAGGTCTAATGATGATATCAAGCTTGAAGCAAGGTAAAAATGAAATGGTAGCAAGTGTTGTCATTGGGTTCTAGCACCATTGTTGGGTTGAGGTTGGATTGGTGGCTCCATTCTTTAGAGAGGCTCATTGTTCCTCTCCTTTCATTCGAATATCACCTTTGATCATCATCATAGGTAAGGTATATGTTTATATATTTCATTTTCTAGTCTTGATAGGTCAAGATGAATTTGATCATCATCATCATCCATATCATTGTTTGTCCATAATTTCATTGTTAATTATTTAATTAAATATTCTATAAATAATCTTAATTTAATAATTTAATTTATTATCTTCTATTTATAACAATTAGTGAACTCGAATTCCTTCTCGATACATTGCTTTATCGTTAATTAGTTATGCCAAAATCCTAGGGTTTTGGATAGGACTAATATCGATTTTCTAAGTGTTTCAATCATGGAACCTGCCAAATTTCTTATCATGATCAATAGCTTTGATGAGGCCACCAAATCTAATCTTAAGAAGATTTTTTATGGAAGTGAAGAGCGAAGTGCTGCCTCTAATAATGGGGGAAACCACCCAACTAGTGGTGTTATTCCACCCCTATCCCGAGATTCAAATCCTCTATGCGATGAGATCCATAGCACGAGGAGATCCTATAGCTCATATCAAGGCTTTTGAAATGAAATTGAAGTTGAAGTTTGGGATGAATGATAATATCATGGCTAAATATCTCCCTACCATATTTCAAGGTGATGCAGTTAATTGGTATTTATTGATACCTACTAAATCCATCAATTAATATGCATAATTAATTTTAGAATTCTATATCCATTTCAAATATTGTGCCCCTAGATAAATAATAGTATCAAATCTAGTTAGTAATATCCAAGATCCAAATGAAAGATTTGATAAATTTTCCCAAAGATTTTAAAAAATTTGGAGCATGATTCTTGAACCCTTATATGGAAATCATGTCATATCCATGTTTCGTAAACCCTAAACTAAGATTTCAAGCCCTAGACTACATGATCTTGCCTTTCATATAGATTGTCAATAGATTTACATAGAAAGAAAAATATTTGTTTGATATGGGTGACCTGAAATATGGAAATCCTAGCAAAGAATCAAAGGGGTCTCGGTATCAAAATAAAGAAGAGAAATAAGTCCATGCCATTGAAGAGCCTCCATGCAAAGATAGAAAAAAGAATGAAGCTAATAAATAATTCAAGAAGAGCAATCAATTACCTATTGATCCTGCTATGATGTTCAAATAATATTTACATAAAGGACTTATCAAACCTGATCCCAAACTAGAATTAGGTCCTCATGATGATAAACCTAGTTGGTATAATGAAGTAAATTTTTTTGATTATCATAAGGTTAAAGATCACAAGATGAACTCTTGCATGGTCCTATGGAAACATTTGCAAAGATTACTATATGATGGAAAAATACACTATGAGGCCCATGAAGTTCATATAAAGGATACAAAATAGATTTTTATGAATATCATTTTTGATGAAGAACTCTACAACACTGCTAGGAGAGTGATACCTAAAGGACACATCTATATGAGCACTGGTGAGCGAACAAAAGTTCCATATAATTCCAATCCATAAAATTTGCTTGAGCAATTAAAGGTAACACATGCCAATATAAGTATTTTCAAACTCTTGAAATTGTTAATTAATAATAGGAATACCTTATTTGATGCATTGAAGATAACTGAAGTTGATGCAGATATTCCTTTTTCCAAATTTATCATTAATCTTAATATTGATTAGTATGTAACATGCTTTCTTTTTAAGATAGTGAATTGCCTAGTGAAGATGTAATTGAAAAGAACCTAGGCTTGTATATTCATGTTAACATTGATGGTATTCCTATTAAAAAACATTAATTGATATTGGATCCAATGTGAATGTTTTCTCAATTGATTTGTTACAAAAATATTTTCCTTCTATATATGTAAACATGAAAAGAACAACAATTAGCGTTAAAGGTTTTGATAATACTCAAAGGAAATGCATTGGATATGTCACTATGCCTATTGAAGTAGGTGGTAAATTTGTTGATCAAAAGGTCTATATTTTTAAAATCAATTTACCATATAACATTTTTCTTGGAAGGCCATGGATTCATAAGCTTAGGGTTGTTACTTATAGTTTTCATCATTAAATCAAGTTTATGCACAATAGGAAATATGTAATTATTCATGCAGAGAATAATCCCATAGATGTATACCAAGCAATTGAGAGGTTTTGGATACCTCATAACCTGGTTGAAGATGAGGGGAGAAATCCAAAACCTATAACAAATATCAATCTGCAAGAAGTAAGCATGGGAGTATATAGGATTCTACAGATAGACATCTAGGAGAGCTTCAAATATCTTGGATGATCACTTTTTGTAATTGAGACCCAACATCGTTAATCAAAGGAGGATGAAACTAAACACTATCTCTCTATTATTGAGGAGGATTATGACCCTATTAAGGATATTCAAACCCTGTATCATGAAAATAAAGAAAAAACTACATCAACAATGGATAGTATGATATCCATTTCTCAAACCCTACTAGGAAAATATAAATAGTATTGATTCTACCTTTGCTAACCATTACATGAAAAAATATAAATATGGGGGAAAAGGATTAGGTAAGAATGAGCAAGGTATCATAGAGCATGTTCCAAATGAGGGTCAACATAATAGGATAAATGGTATTGGATTTTAAGCCTCCACATCTACCCCACCACCACTCATCGTAAATCAAGTAACTGCTAGCAATAGTCAATAAAGCACTACACATATTTGGGATGAGTGGCTACATTGTACGATGATGATTGGTTATATGGAGGAGCTACAGGCCCATTACATGAACCTGTTATTACCCCCTACGGCTTCAGTTTGGATGGACATCTTTCATAATGATGATGTTATCCTCAAGAAATTGGGGGCATGGAGTGAGTTCCCCAAATTCATTGAAAAAGACTTGCAACATGGTTCTTATGACATCAAGCTTATAACTTTGGTGAGGAGGTCTACACAAATGATGCAAATATCATAGGTTAATTCCTCACCTTATCTTTTTTCTTTCATGCATTTTTCATTGAGTCAATCCTAGTTCTAGGTTATTTTTACTTTTTTTGTGTCTCCCCTTTTGTAAATGGAGCGATGTCTTTTGGTTCTTGGTGCTGCCACTTCATTATCCTTGTCTCTCACAGATGAGTTTGGATGCAAGATTGGGGTCATTACCTATGACTCCCTAACTCAATGATAAAATATCTTGCCTTAGTGAGGAAATAATAGAAGTCAATATTAGTACCCAAGAGGATCCATAATTGATCAAAATAGGAGCTTGTTTAACCTTGGAAGAATGAGAAAGGTAGCACCTATTGTTATTGGTCTTGATCTTGATTTTATTACTCATAGCCTAATCGCCAATGAAAATATCAAACATGTCCAATAGAAGTCTAGAAAAATGCATCCTAAAGTTGCTCTTACCATTAAAAAGGAAATTGAGAAGTATCTTGTTGCTTGTTTCATTATTCCTATTGATTATTCTCCTTGGATATCTAACATTGTTCCTGTAGCTAAGC
>Ga0115848_100467_pt1 | contig 15839 bp, 16 predicted proteins | sample InSIn3gowninarea_FD_83862 | JGI IMG/M metagenome (GOLD analysis project Ga0115848, IMG submission 83862) | reverse complement strand
CTAGCGGGGGGTTTCGGGGGCAGCGCCCCCGAAGCTAAAAACAGCTGTAAAATTGCCTTGTAAAAGTATAGTAATTTCTAGTCAATCTGGGCCGTTCATTAGGCGGATGATCTGACGGTAGAACTTATGTTTAGTTTAGGGTTTTTTGCCCTAGAAGGCAACCCCTTCTTTATATGAGGGCATTTTATTTGAGGCTATAATAGATAGATGTGTATTCGGTGAGCGAGAAACAGAGAGGTGAGACTGTGAGAGAGAACAGAGGATATTACAGCGGATTTGCTGTAGGTTGTGTCTCTTCATTTTGCTGGATAATAGAAAAGGAAGGACTGGCTGTTCGGGGTGGTCGTAGCCCAAACTGGGTGAACCACGTATATCTGTGTCTCTCTTGTTTTGTGCGTTTTCTGTGTTTATATTTCTGCAATATTTTATGTGTTCCATTGCTCCGTAATATATAATTTTCTAACATTTTATGCAGTTTCTTCAGTGTTGGTACACACGTGATAGATCTCATTTTTTTCTAAAATGGATCTATTTATTAGTTTGATTAGAAAACAAATATATTTTGTGGTTGGATATGGAAATCACAAATGTGTGGTTACCAAGACTATGATGTTTTCCATACATTCACACTTGAATCTAAACACAATTGGGTTTGTGTCTTTTAGGTGTTAGGTTGTCTATGGGAATGCTTTGTTCTTCTTACATGTGAGAAGATTATGAATTTCTTCTCAATCTATGGATGTATACTATTATTGCTTGAAATGTTAAAATCCTTCCAAATTCTTATTTGAAAGTGGCTTATAACTTATATTCTTATTTATAGGGTTCTCCTTAAGTCCAACTCATCAAATTGAAAGCTAAGATTGATTGTTCCTCTTCAAAATACGTTATAGTTAATGGGTTTGATCAAAGACTACTTGAAAACTTTTCAAGAATGGTTTAGCATAATTTGTAAAGCCTTTGAAATTATATAAATAGTGATTATACATAACTGCACCAAATCATTGGCTAGTTTGGCATTAGGAATGAACATGGCTAAATATGTTTAATCCCTTTAGAGTAATATAAAATATATAAATAGATGATATTGCTTGGTTGAAGCTTATTTTATGGTCAAGCTAGAATTAAAAAAATTACTAGCATGAAACACCAAACTTGTATTAGAAAAAAAATGTTTTTACATTCCCAATAAACAATTAAAAAAAACACATAATACATTATATTTAAATAATAGGTAAAAAAAAATCAAAGGTCATACAAAGGGAAATTTGAAAACAAAACTTGTCATAAAAAATTTACTTGATGTGAGAGGAGGTAGGAGTAGGAGGGGTGATTTATAATAGGTAAAAAAAAAAATATATATCAAAGGTCATACAAAGGGAAATTTGAAAACGAAACTTGTCATAAAAAATTTACTTGATGTGAGAGGAGGCAGGAGCAGGAGGGGTGATTTATTGCCTGGAAGAACATGAAGAGATTAGATTTGATTTATTGCCTCAAAGAACATGAAGAGACTAGATTCGATTTATTTCCAGGAAGAACATGAAGGGACTAGATTTGCTTAGGGCTTAGGTACAACATCAAATAATTGAGTTGAATATTTATCATTGTGGAAAAACCTGGCAATCTCTAAAAATAAGGGAATAAGAAAGGTTAAAATACTTAGGGACTCATGATTGTTATTAGAATGATCTTATAATGACTCCACATAATACCACATTATTCATATAATAAAAGGAAAACTTTTTAATACTTGGGAATCATATCAACATACATTTGAGATTAAATTGTCATAACTCTATTGTTTATTGTTAACAAGGCAAGTACATTCGTATCCTTAAAAGGGGGGGTCCGATTAAAGTTTTGGGTTGTCAATCCGCATATTTTGATTTAAGTGCCATAGTTATGAATGTTTTCCATTAAATGATTATGAGCCTGAAATTCTAATACACACTGCCTACTGAATTCATGCACATGCTAACTCAATCTCCTGGTTGCAAGCTGTGTAACTTACGATGGTATTGATTTTGTGATATTTTATATTAAATGCCCTGCACCATCCTGGTACGTGGCACGGGCAGGCCATCTTACCGAAGTTGTTCCTCTCGGGCCTCCCGTCTCATCGACGGTGGAGGACCCGTGATCTCCATCCAACGGCTAAGTCGCAATAGGGTTTCTTCACCTCTTCACTTGCAACAGCAATGTCTCCTTTTTCCTCCATCCTTCTTCGGCACCTGCTCTAGTTCCGCATCTCCTCTTGCAGACTTGCCTAGTCTGCCAGTCCAGAGTTGCAATGTGAGGAATTTCCCAGAACATGGTCATGGTTTTCTTATAGGCGAGTGTTTCTCAGGTAAGAAAGAGTTCAATGAGGTGATTCTATTTGTATTTTCCTTACAGTTGATTGATCAGCATTTGTTCAGTTGCCAATCGATGTTTTTGGCATGGATGTACTATAGGAACCTCGGCTACGAGCTTGGGGATTTACGATTGTGCCGAAAGAGGGGTTCTCCCTAAGCTTTTGTTCCTTGAGAAATTTCGGGTAAGGTTTAACACTAGCCTGTGCTAATTTGCCTGAGATGAAACTCTGATACGCTGCTTAAGGCTCGAGCTTCAGCTCTCTATGATATTACGCTTTCATTCCTGTTGAATTGTTGTGGTCCATGTAAGGATTAATAGTTTTTAGTTATCAAGCAAACACCCATTGTTGTTCTGAGGTGTATGCTTCGGCATTTCCTCTTTAAGAATGAGGGTTTTGTTAACCGGCTATGGGTCCTGTGTTTAAGGCAGTGCCATTGTTGTTTATAAGTTTCTTTGTGTTTATTATGATAAATTTTCATTTTTCTGTATGTAGAACTATTGTCCAAGCCTTAACCGGCTCTCTGGGTTTGAAGTTGTGCCATTTCCTCTTATTATTATGGCTCTGGTATCTTCTGGTTATAGGACCAGATCCAGTTCAATGTATAAATTTTGTATGCTTAATGGAAATACAATTTGAGTTTGATTGATACATAAAGGATTATACTATTGTTCTCTGGCATGCCTATGATAATGTCATTCATAAGTTTTAGTTCTTTGATTCATTCGTATAGAACCGGTTGTGGAAAGACTCGATTTAGGGTTTCTTTTAATTCCTTCTGTTTAAGCATTTCAGTATCGAGATTGTTTCTCTTTTGGATATTGTCCTTGCGTGTTTAAATTGTAACTAAATCTCTGTTCTTCAATTTAGCTAGAACTTTGGTTAATTTGTTCAAAATTGGGTTCTGCCGTAGTTAAAGGCATGGGGTTTCATTTCACTAGAAGGGTTTTTAGAATTTCTTGACAGTCCACTTCTAGGAAGATCTGGACAGGTTGGCTAGGGTTTTATACTCGTATGCCCCTGCCACATCAAACCCTTCATTTTTTTCTCATTCCTCCGAAAACGACATTCCCAGCCTAATGAATCAATTCCTAGCTTTCTACATTCCACTTAATTCAACAGAGGTAACTATTCACCAGTTCCTTCCTACAATTTTGTACAATAACCTTCTTCTCTTTAGGTATAAAAAGGACTTGTGCAGAATTGTAACTTCACAATAATACTGCATTAGACAATTTTCCTGCATTAAATTACATGTACAAATCATTTTCTACAGTAATTGTGTATTAATTAATTTTTTTGGGCATTAATATATCTGATTAGAGTGTATTTTGCAAATAAAAATGTTTCAAATTTACAGGGAAAACTCCCTTTCTCCGACAATTAATTATTTCTTTTGTTCAAGATTTCTATACTTAAGTTTTTCCTATTATTGGTAGATAAAAATGTAAAGCAGGACCCTACTTTTATCCTTTCCACTATCACTCTAGTCTTAGGCACACCTTTACTTCACTTCATTCATAGTAATAGACACAAAGTTCAGTTTGTACAGTGGTCTAGTTTTTCCAGATGGTACCTCTTACCTAAGTGGCTTCTAAGTAAAGTTCTCCAGTAATAGAGGTCACCTCTAGTTATCGTTGCTAGTCAATCCTCCTGACCATGAGATTGTCTTTCGGGACCAAATCTCCCCCCTAGCTTGCTCACAAGACTTTTTGTCTCCTGCAAGTTTCTTGCACACAGTGCTCATGCTATCTGGTCATCACCAGACTTAGCAATTTTCCCTTTTACTGCCTGACATTACAGCACAATTTTTTCCTCCCCCTACTTCCTATTCTTTGGAAGAATTTTTTAGTTAGGGGAGGTAGTTAGGGTTTTTCCAGCTACCTTTTCAACTTGTTTTCTTCCAGAAGTTACAAGATCTGTTGATACTTAAATCATTACTCATTTTCAATAAATAAAAATATTATTCAATTCAAACAAGTAATAACACTAATTATTCAATTTTTTCTTACTACAGTAAATAAAATATTTACAGCTTTCTGGGGACATCACATCTCCCCCTCCTGAAATCAAACATCGTCCCAATATTTTCTGGCCTCAAACAGTCCTGTATAAGCTTCTCTCATGAGTTGTTCGTCCTCCCAGGTAGCCTCATCGGATCCAAAGTGTTGCCATTACACTTTAAGCTGGGTGATGGCTCATTTCCACAGAATTACTTCTCTCCGATCGAGTATATTCAGCGGCTCAACCAAGATTTCTCCTTCCGTCTCAACCTGAAACATACAATATTTTAAGTGATTTTTTCCTTTAACGACAAAACTGATTAGTCTGCCTATGATACTTTCTTACCTGTATATCCTGCCAATTGATTACATGCTTAGGATCATAAATGTATTTTTTAATACAGACACATGGAAGACGTTGTGGACCCGAATATGACTTGGCAGAGTGAGCTGGTATGCCACTGGACCAACTTTCGCTAAGATCTAGAAGGGTCCACAAAACCGGGGTGCCAGCTTGGTGCACCCACTCCATTGAAACCTGTTTTTTTTAGCTTGAATTCTCACATACACATGGTCTCCTACTTGGTATTCCTTAAAATTTCTCTTTCGGTCAGCAAAGTTATTTTGCCTATCTTGGGCTACCTTTAAATTGGATCATACCTTCTTGACCATCTCTTCCATTTCTTTAAGCATTTCAAGGCCCAACATCAGCCTGTCCTCTGGCCCTCCCCAGCTTGCGGGTGTGCGGCATTTCTGTTCGTACAACACTTCAAATGGGCTCATCTGTAGGGATGTATGATAGTCATTGTTGTATGCAAACTCAACCAAGTGCGGATAATCTTCCCACTTGGATGGATGTTGCATAACATATGCTCTTCGCATATCTTCTATAATCTGATTCACCCGTTCTGTTTGTTTGTAGGTCTATGGATGATAAGCGGTACTGAAATTCAGTTGAGTCCCTAGTTCCCCAAATAGAGTTCTCCAAAAGACTGATGTAAATTTTACATCACGGTCAGAGATTATAGTTTTTGGTAACCAGTGCAGCCTAAAAATGTTTTGCATAAAGATATGGGCAATATGCACTACTCTGTAAGTGAATTTTACTGGTATAAGCTAGTTGATTTGCTTAATTTTCCCACCACCACCATGATGGAATCATTATTTCTTTTTGACTTGGGTAATCCTGTTATGATGTCCATAGAGATGGTTTCCCATTTCCACTTAGGGATTGGCAATGGATGCAATAACCCAACAGGGTGTTGGTGTTCCTCTTTAACTTGTTGGCATTCCAGGTAACGTGTCAAATATTCTGTTACATCCTTTTTCATACCCGACTAATAATACTCCTTTCAGAGTGCAATAATCAGCTTCTGATACCCCGGGTGTCCAGCATAATGAATCTTATGAAATTCATCTAAAATCAAGTTTTTAATGACGTTTTGGTTAGGCACATACAGTCTTTTTTTGTAATTCAGCATGCCAGTAGCATCCATGGTGTATCCTTATTGATTTTCTTTGCTGGTTGGATTCTGAACTTGTTTTCCTATTTGTTGATATTTTGAATCTTGTTATGTTGCCTTTTTTATCACTTCTTTGAAGGTACTATGCCCTTCGCTGCAAGAAATTTCGTAAATACATTGTACCTTTTGACTTAAAGCGTCTACTACCTGGTCCTCTTTCCCTTTCAGATGCTTAATCTCAAAGTCAAAACCACTTAGGAAATCCACCCACCATGCCTACCTAACATTTAAAGTAGGCTAATTAAAATAACTAGTCAAGCTGTGATGGTCCATCATTAAGAGAAACTTTTTTCCCATCAGGTAATGGCACCACATCTTTAAGGTGTGAATAATAGTTGTCAATTCCAGATCATAAGCAAAATATGTCTGCTCATGTTCCTTTAATTTCCTAGACTCATAGGCGATTACCTTTCCTTCTTGCATTAGTACCCGCCCACCCCTTCCTTACTCGCATCTGTGCACACCACATAGTCCTTACCTGGATCTGTTATGCTTAATATAGGTGTTGTGGTTAGCAGATGCTTGAGTTGTTCAAAAAAAATTTGGCATTCTGCGGTCCATTTAAAAGTTTTCCCCTTTTTCTGCAAGGAAGTGATAGGGTAGGCCACTCTCTAAAATCCCTCCACAAACTGCCTATAGTAACCCGCTAATCCCATGAAGGATCTTATATCTGCCACGTCCTTTGGCGTTGGCCATTCCATTATGGTCCTTATCTTCTCGGGATCCATAGCGATTCCATATTTAGAGATTATATGTCCTAAGTATTGAATTTGTTCCTTAAAGAAGTCACATTTGCTATATTTGGCGTATAATTTGTATTCTCGAAGAGTTTGCAATACCAATTTGAAGTGCTCCTTGTGCTCCTCCATATTCTGGAAATATATCAGTATATCGTCAATAAAGATTAACACAAACTTGTCTAAATATTGATGAAATATGATGTTCATTAAGCACATAAAGGTCACGGGGGCATTGGTTAACCCAAAGGGTAATACCACAAACTCATAATGTCCATATCAAGTTCTAAATGCAGTTTTGGCTATGTCTTCCTCTTTAATTCTAATTTGGTGGTATCCTGATCATAAATCAATTTTTGAGAATATGGTTGCCCCTTTTACCTGATCAAACAGTTCATCAATATGGGGTAAAGAGTACTTATTCTTAATTGTCAATTTATTCAACTGACGATAGTCCATGCACATACGAAGGTTCCCATCCTTCTTTTTAACGAACAACATAGGGGCTCCCTAGGGCGACACACTGGGGTGGATGTAATTTTTGTCCAACGGCGCCTGCAACTGCATTTTCAATTCTGTTAATTATGGTGTGCTCATTCGATACAGAGATCGGGATACCGGAGATGCCCTGGCACCAATTCAATAGTGAAGTCTATGTCTCTCTTGGGTGGCAGTCCTGGTATCTCCTCCAGGAACACATCTACAAATTCTCATATTACTAGGATACTTTCCAATGTGGCAGTCTTGTCTTTTGAGTTGGCATAACCCACTTGAATGGCATAAGTCTAACATCTTTTCTTGACACACTTTGCCAACTGAGAAGCGGTTATTGGCTAAATCTGCACTAGCCTCATAATACCTTGCATCTCCTACTTTTCCCTGAGTTCATCCTTATAACAGATAGTTTTTGTTTTACAGTTTATAATGAATCACCATTTTTCCAACCAGTGCATGCCTATCAACACGTCATAAGATCCAAGGGAAAGTACGTTTAGATCTGCCATCACCGACTGACCTGCTATCTTCAAGGGGCAGTTATTGACCTTAGCTAACACACCTCTCTTTGCCCTTGTTGCCAGCTGTACTAGCCAAGGGTTTTAAAACCTAATAGTTTGTAACTTACACTATTCCAAAATATTAGGACTAAGATAGCTTAATGTAGCTCCGAGATCAATTAATATAGTTACAGTATGATCAAAGATCTTACCTTCAAACTCCACCATAGTCTGCTGGTATTCTTCCTAATGATCTTCTAGAGCGGCATTAATTCTCAGTAAACTCCAGGCCACGTCGCCAACCACAGATGCTTCATGGATCTTCGAAACCTGTTCAGTACCCTTTCGATGAGGACATTTTTTAACGTAATGAAGCCCTCGACAACCCCAACATTGTACTAGAGGTCTCATTGTCCCTTCATTATCAATTTTACTAGATTGTTCGCCGATTCTGGATTGAATGGGTGGCTTCAATCTGAGTGGGTTCTTATGTTGATTCTTTTTGTTTTGTCCTTTGGGAAATCCTTTGCTAATACTACCACGATTACCTTTAGTGCCCACAACAGTCTTATTACACCTCTTGTCAACCCACCTCTTTCCTAAAACTTCTCCCTTCTGCTTACTTTGCTAATAACATATCCTAGCCTTTCGTATCACCTCATCCATTGTTTTTGGGTTATCAAATTCAATTCATTCCCTCATTGCCAAGGGTAGACCACTGACAAACCATTGTACCTTAGCCTTCTCCTCTCGTATGTAAGGCACATAACGGAATAATGAGCTAAATCGAGTGATAAACTTGTCCATTGTTTGCTGCCCAAGTCATGGATCATGGAATTCCCTTGCTTTTTCATTGTAGAATCATTCAGTCAAATATATTTCCTTGAAGTATTTTTGAAATTTTTCCCAAGTTATATTTTGTTCACTTACCCCTCATACAATCTTGACTTCTTCCCACCACAGGGTAGCCTTCCCTTGCAATTGGAAAATGGCCAGCCATGCTTTGAGGTTGTGATCATATTCATATAATTGAAAATATTTATTCATGTTAATCAACCAAGCTTCGGCTGCCTCTTCCAGCTCTCCATCGAAGTGTGGTGGTTTTATTTTCCAGAACTCTCCTTGTAATTCTATCTACTTCCTTTTCAATGTCGAGTATTTAGAGGCATTATCTAACTTTTCCTCTTGATTCTTCTCCCCTCCTTTAGTTTCTTCCCGATCCGTGTAGTAACCTTATTCCTCTGACACTCATATCTATTCAGGGGTGGGGTTCGGTTAGCACTGATTTTTCTTATCTGATAGACTTTTCATGATTTTTTTCCTATTCCATAGTTAATCTTGCATTGTCTTCCCGCAGGCGGGCCATCTCATTTTTTAATTCTTGAACTATCTCTAATATCGTGAGATTAGTGTTGCAGGCCTCCTCTCCTAACTGCACCCATATCTCAGGATTAGTCTCAAGGCCTGTTGCAGGTCCCGATCCAGTCACAATCCAATGTGGAACACTGTTTGTTCTCCTCATTCTATTGTCATTCATTTTCCTGTTCTTAATGCAGATGAAAGCAAAAGATTAACACAATAATTGTTTATTCTTATTAAATATATTTTCCATAGGCCACAGTTTTGTAACCTCTACCCTGATACCACTTGTAATGACTCCACATAATACCACATTATTCATATAATAAATAGAAAAACTTTTTAATACTTGGGAAGCGTAACAACATACATTTGAGATTAAACTGTCATAACTCTATTGTTTATTGTTAACAAGGCAAGTACATTTGTATCCTTAAAAAGGGGTGTCTGATTAAAGTTGTTGGTTGTCAATCCGCATATTTTGATTTAAGTGCCATGGTTATGAATGTTTTCCATTAAATGATTTTGAGCCTGAAATTATAATACACACTGCCTACTGAATTCATGCACATGCTGACTCAATCTCCTAGTTGCAAGTTGTGTAACTTACGATGGTATTTATTTTGTGTTATTTGATATTAAATGCCCTGCACCATCCTGGTACGTGGCACGGGTAGGCCATATTACCGAAGATGTTCCTCTCGGGCCTCCCGTCTCATCGACGGTGGAGGACCCGTGATCTCCATCCAACGGCTAAGTTGCAACACGATTTCTTCACCTCTTCACTTGGGACGGCAGTGTCTCCTTTTTCCTCCATCCTTCTTCGAGGCCTGCTCTGGTTCCACATCTCCTCTTGCAGGCTTGCTTGGTTTGCCAGTCCAGAGTTGCAATGTGAGGAATTTCCCAGAACATGGTCATGTATTTGTATTTTCCTTACAGTTGATTGATCAGCAGTTGTTCAGTTGCTAATTGATGTTTTTGGCATGGATGTACTGCAGGAACCTCGGCTATGAGCTTGGGGATTTACGATTGTGCCGAAAGAGGGTTTCCCCCTAAGCTTTTGTTCCTTGAGAAATTCCGGGTAAGGTTTAACCCTGGCATGTGTTGATTTGCTCGCGATGAAACTCTGCTATGCTGCTTAAGGCTCGAGCTTCGGCTCTCTGTGATATTACACTTTCATTCCTTTTGAATTGATGTGGTCCATGCAAGGATTAATATTTTTTAGTTATCAAGCAAACACCCATAGCTATTTTGAGGTGTATTCTTGAGCATTTCCTCTTTGAGAACGAGGGCTTTGTTAACGGCTGTGGGTCTTGTGTTTAAGGCAGCGTCGTTGTTGTTTATAAGTTTCTCTGCGTTTATTATGATAACTTTGCATTTTTCTGTATGTAGAACTATTGTCCAAGCCTTAACTAACTCTCTGGGTTTGTATTTGTGTCATTTCCTCTTATTATTATGGCTCTGGTATCTTCTGGTTATAGGACCAAATCCGGTTCGATGTATAAATTTTGTATGCTTAATGGAAATATGATTTGAGTTTGATTGATACATAAAGGATTATACTAATGTTCTCTGGCATGCCTATGATAATGTTGTTCATAAGTTTTAGTTCTTTGATTCATCTGTATAGAACCGGTTGTGGAAAGACTTGATTCAGGGTTTCTTTTAATTCCTTATGTTTAAGCATTTCAGTATCGAGATTATTTCTCTTTTGGATATTGTCCTTGCATGTTTAAATTGTAACTAAATCTTTGTTCTTCGATTTAGATAGAACTTTGTTTAGTTTGTTCAAGTTGGGTTTTGTCATAGTTAAAGGCATGGGGTTTCATTTCCCTGGAAAGGTTTTTAGAATTTCTTGACAGTCCACTTCTGGGAAGATCTGGACAGGTTGGCTAGGGTTTTATACTCTTATGCCCCTGCCACAGCAAACCCTTCATTGTTTTCTTATTCCTCTGAAAACGACATTCCTAGCCTAATTAATCAATTCCTAGCTTTCTATATTCCACTTAATTCAACAGAGGTAACTATTCACCAATTCCTTCCTACAATTTTGTACAATAACATTCTTCCCTTTATGTATAAAAAGGACTTGTGCAGAATTGTAACTTCACAATAATACTGTATTAGACAATTTTCCTGCATTACGTTACTTGTACAAATCATCTTCTATAGTAATTCTATATTAATTAATTTTTCCAGCATTAATAGATCTGATTAGAGTGTATTTTGCAAATAAAAATGTTTCAAATTTACAAGGAAAACTCCCTTGCTCCGACAGTTAATTATTTCTTTTGTTCAAGATTTCTATACTTAATTTTCTCCTATTATTGGTAAATAAAAATGTAAAGTAGGACCCTACTTTTATCCTTTCCACTATCACTCTAGTCTTAGGCACACCTCTACTTCATTTCATTCACAGTAATAGACACAAATTTCAGTTTGTACAGTGGTCTAGTTTTCCAGATGGTACCTCTTACCTGCGCTGCTTCTAAGTAAAGTTCACCAGCAATAGAGGTCACCTCTGGTTATCGTTGCTAGTCAATCCTCCCAACTATGAGATTGTCTTTCAGGACCAAATCTCCCCCCTAGCTTACTCAGGAGACTTTCTGTCTCCTGCAAGTTGCTTGCACACAGTGCTCATGCTATCTGGTCATCACCAGACTTGGCAATTTTCCCTTTTACTGCCTAACATTACAGCGCAGTTTTTTCCTCCCCCTACTTCCTTTTCTTTGGAAGCATTTTCAATTAGGGGAGGTAGTTAGGGTTTTTCCAGCAACTGCCTTTTCAACTTCTTTTCTTCCAGAAGTTAGAAGATCTGCTAATACTTAAATCATTACTCATTTTCAATAAATAAAAATATTATTCAATTCAAACAGGTAATAACATTAATTATTCAATTTGTTCTTACTACGGTGAATAAAATATTTATAGCTTTCTATGGACATCATAGATCTCTAAGGCAACTTTGTCTTGTGACTCTTCATTCCCTCCCTTGGTGAGAACAATTATGTTGCAGTAATTTTTTTTGAAGAAGTCTCCCTATTCCATATACTTAGACATCTAAATGGAGATGCTGAGAAAATAGCAAATTCTAGGGTGGAACTTGAAATTTGAATTCTCGAAATAAATGAGGAGCATAAGGGATTCCCCGTGCCTTAATCCAGCACAATTAAACATGGAAGGAAGGGTCATTATAGTTGGCAGCCCCATGAAAAATCAATCTAAATCAATTCAATACCGCATGTACAAGATATTTTTCATGATAATTAAGGAGTGTCCACTTGGTCATGTTAATGAAACCAAATCAATATGTTGTAATCCATGGTACCCTGCACTATATCCCAAGTTCATTAAGATAAGAAGGTTGGATAGATGGATGGCCTCAATTCTTGGTTTTAGTCGAGTTCACCTGGGCTCATTAATGTTGTAGAGTTGAACGCATTTCCTTACTTTATCATTCTTAAATACACAGGAAGGAATTTTGGTCTGGTGCCTTATGAAGCTCAAGCTTGCAACAAAATTGTGGTTCTGTAAAGATCTAGTTTTAATGGAGTCAGCGATGTTCAATTTCAAGAGAAATAGCGAGGATTGGTTATTTAAATAGACATCTTTTGAAATATGGACATCTCCTTCTCTTTTATCCTAGTGTACTCATTGTCTTTGTTCAAATCTAGAGCATATGGAAATGGCATCAGAAGAGGGTCAAGCTCTGGAGCCTGAGCTAGTGTGTTGGAAGAAATCTGTGGAATTACTCTTAAAAGTTGTTGATTGGAAGGGTGGAGCTTCTCTCCAAAAGGTTGGATCTTATGGGAAGCAAGAGGGAAGCAATAACCAATTTGGCAAAGGCAAAGCTACTTTCTAGCAACATGGAGGTTTCATGCTTCAATCTCTTTGTAGATGTTCAAGAGCTCGTGTTTGGAAAATCAGGACCTGGTGTGGTAGGAACAAGTTGGCGGCACCACACCAAGTGTCGGAATGAGTAAAGGAAAAGAGGTGATTCTATTTAGAATTGATGAAGTCGGGTCTTCAAAGCTCATTTAAATTTATGATTGTCAATGTACTACAAGCTTTTTTTATTTTTGAGTTAGTTTTTCAGAGTCTATGGAAGATACCAAATGTAGAATTGTAGTGCAAAGGACCGGTAGAGGAAAAAAGTCTATGTTATGGATTTACTTGGATGCTAAAGCTAGATATTACAAAAGCAAATTTTGTAGTCATATATGTAAATGGTTATGGCCATGCAATCCAACTTATATATCTATTATTATTAAAAAACAAAATTTACTTGACAAAAGCAAATTTTGTAGTCATATATGTAAATGGTTATGGCCATGCAATCCAACTTATATAATAGAAATCTATTTGTTTTATTAAAAAACAAAATTTATTTGATGTGTAAGGGACTCTGTCAAATTTATATCCTAGGTGTAATGGTTAAGAATATATGATTTTTCCTAAAAGGTTCCTTATCCCAAAAACAAGAAGATCTCATACACCAATTTATGTCTAACTTAAATATAACCCAAATTAAAATATTAATATTTTTTTGTAATATATAAAATATGGTATTAAATTTTTTAGTGCAGAGTTTTCAGTTATAGTGAAGAAGTAGTTTTGGGTGAACACTTCACCCATCATCGGGGACAAGAGAATATATGGAGAATTAGTAACTTGGAGAATTGGTTACTTTGAAATATAGGTTGTCAATATTACACCATATACAACTATTTCATAAATGCCACAACATGATAGTTACAACATGTCTCCAAACACATTTGAACCCACACAAATGAGAAAACGAATGGTTCACCAAACCACTTAAGCTAAGATATTTTGACTAAACATGTTAAATGGTTGCACCAAAAAACATTAAAGGTATTTTTTTGCTTTTTTACCATGGTGAACCGATATTTAACATATTTAAGGTAATAACCTTGTAAGGAAATTGGGCCATTAAATTTTGTGGACAATTACTCTTTATCCATATATCCTAAGGAGTCACTCTCATAGGAAACAAACTCTTAACCATTCAATATTACACAATATGGCAATTAATTAGAATTATTTAATTTTTAATAATGGTTGTAGTCTACTTGTTCTATGCTTTGGAGCTTTTCTAGGTATATTTTCTAGTAGAATTTTCTTAAAATTTGGCAAGAATTTGTTAGAATGACAAGTTTGAATTATGAACTCTCTACAATATGATTGTTTCAAGAGTTTTTCAAAGCGCTAAATACATTTTTACATAAAATAAATACACAATACCCTTTAATATTATAACAAAATTTACTAAAACATTTTATAAAACATATATAATTTTTTAGCCATTCTTCTTGGACTTCTTGAATTGTGTCACTATAACCATTCTTCTTGGATTGGAACTCTTTGAATTGTGTCAATCTTATATGCAAGTTAATGTACACATTAAGAAAGTTAGAGTAAATATAAATTAGCATAGTATATAAATTTATTCAAAATGCACGTTGGACGAGTTAACATTACTACAACAACATTTTTTTATTTACATGTGCATTTACTAATAATAGTGGGATGATATATTTAAAATTATTGCAATTCAAATATATAAGATAATGTAATAAAAGGGACTAATAATTTTAGCAAGATCTCATTAAATCAGACATAAATATGTTATATTAAATCTATAATATTGTTTTCCATATATAAATAATATAGTGAAATATCATTAAATAATTTTTATGTTTACATTTTTAAATTATATAAATTTACAAATTTTTGAAATTACAAGAGATGGAAAAGACAATATTGTTATGGTTATTGGAATATTATATATATATGTTTATTGAATTATTTCTCTATGTAAGTTGGATTATGTGAGTATATGATTAAATGCACATGTTAAGGTAGCGTAATAAAATTCAATGTAATTGAACAATACAACAAAGTCATAATGTTGGAGCTATGCAATAAGGATATAAGTTTGAATGCAATACAATGTTGAATTGTTATTTTAATATGTAGTTAAAATTAATCATTGGAATATGTATGGTCATTCATTATTTTGTATGACTTGTATTTATGATATAGTGTTAATATTTGTTTAACTATGATATAGATAAAAATTATTTATTATAAATCTTCTACGTAAAATTATTTGATATTTAATTATATTCAAGACCAAATTATTTTGCTTAATCTTAACAATCTTACTATTTTGGGAAACTTAGCTTGAATATTTGTTGAGGTGCATTACTTTCTAGCTTGGGGTAATTGTTGGACTTCAAACTAACTTGGTAAAGTTGTAAGGTGAGTCACTTTTAATTTCTTATTTCTTGTACTAAAAAATTCTCATGTCTAGTTCTATCATGTATGTAGGAAGTATAGGAAGTATTCTTAACACTATACTTTGTAAGCACATTACAAATTATGGCTCCACATTTACTTCAACAATTAACTTTTTAGAAATCGACATTACAAATTCTTCTTCATTAATGTCCAACATCGATGCATTTGTGTTGAAGATTGGATGAACACCCATGTACTTGGTGAGTTGCTCTACAATTAATAACTTGAAGGTTTCATAAAAAGTTTGGAAGTAAGTTTATGTCTTGTGAGTAATGGATAAATTTGCAAAAGCACATAAACTTAGTATTTTTAGTTAAGTTTTGCATAAATAAAACAAAGAAAAATATGCCATGAACAACATCACACAAATAACAATTTGATGACGGAGTTCACCCCTCATGGGCTACGTCTCTGGGCCCAACTTCCAATGTTGGGCCTTTAAATTATATACTCAAATCATATTTCCATTAAGCATACAAAATTTATACATCGAACCGGATTTGGTCCTATAACCAGAAGATACCAGAGCCATAATAATAAGA
>Ga0115848_100463_pt1 | contig 15904 bp, 13 predicted proteins | sample InSIn3gowninarea_FD_83862 | JGI IMG/M metagenome (GOLD analysis project Ga0115848, IMG submission 83862) | reverse complement strand
ACATCTTCAAACCGGAAAGGTATCCGATCCAAATCAAGTTTTGAATAGAGAAATAACTCATCGATCATTCGGTCCAAATCGAGTGTCTTCCGATAAATCGTCTCTAAATAGCGGTCTATTTTTTCCGGCATATTAGCCACCCCATCCTGAATGCCTTTAATATAACCTTTGATCGAAGTCAACGGTGTCCTTAAATCATGAGAAATGCTAGCGATCAATTCTTTTCGATTATTTTTATATCTCCGTTGTTCTTCTTTTGCATGCTTCAAATGCAGCCTCATACCATCAAAGGCTTTCGATAGTTGCCCAAGCTCATCTTTGTTTTCCGCAGAAATTTTAAAATCTAAGTTACCTTCACTGATTTCTTTCACGGCATCCCTTAATTGAGTGACAGGATTGATAATGCTTCTCGATACGACAAATGTAAGCAGGCCGTTTATGATGATCAAAATGAAAGCCATCGCAACGAATCTCACCTTAATAAACAGCCTTAAATCCTCTTCCCGTGGATTTCCATTCCAACCATTAAACAATAAATAACTTAAAAGATATCCAACAGCAAGAAAGCAAAGATTGGAATCACAATCATTCCTATGTTTGATAAAAGCAGCCGCTTTTTAATTGACACATTCATCACCTGATCATTTGAAATCTTTTATTTTTACGCTCCGAAACAAATCTTATTTAATGAACCAACAATCAGCGGACTTTTTCCCCCACTGTTTGTTGGTTCCAAAAAGGGCTGACCGTCAGACTATCGAACACTCTATTTTTTGTCCCTACTTAGAGATAATGCGTGGTAAAACTTTAGATATCCAACAAACACAAAGACGGCTCCTACTGTATTCAGGAATACTCTTAGCCAATTAATCATTAAAAATTCCCGTGCGACTTGTTTTAAATAGGCAGCTGAATGCACAAGTTCTCCTTCAATAAACATGATTTCATTTCTTGGCCATTCAAATACCATGGAAATAATCCCCAGTAAAATCATCATCAGAATGCTTGCTAGAATCCAATAACGGGCAGGTTTAACTTTCCAGCTCATAATGAGTGCACCTAGACCTGTTAACCAGCTCACAAACCCAAGCGGCGGGAAAAAAGTGTGGGGACTGGCAACTTTTAAAAAGTCCATTGCCGTGTTAAGGGAATGGGGAACATCATGGAAAATGTTAGGATATACCATAAAAACCTCTAGTACAAAGGCACCTAAGAGAATCATTGTGATCCAAAGGTACGCGATCATAAAAGAATTTGCTATCAATTTCTTCATTGTTCGACCTCATCTCTTTCTTTATTTTGTCTGGATAAATCACCAATAGATGAATTCAAGCTGTCTATATCAGTTTGGTTTCGAACCCGCGGTGTATTAGCGATCAGCCGCCATGCATCCACAACAATCAAACATGACAATAGGAATAAAACCAGGGCAATCACAGGATGCACCGCGCCCATCCAAGGCCATTGAGCAGTAATATTGGCACTAAAATACATCAGAAAAACGGTCGCAAATACCCCGAAAAGCTGAAAGTAGATTCGTCGTGGAACCCCTGCTGCCAGAGCCATGATCACCATGATCACTGGCAGATTAAAGCCAAATAGATGGGCAAAGACGTGATGATTTACCCAGTTCACCGGATCAACAAAAACCGCCATTCCAGCGATAAATATTTGTACCGTCACACATGACGCAAATATCACCGAAAATATGAGGAAGAAAATTCTTCCGACTCTCATTCTTGTACTGACTTTCATTCATGCTCCTCCTCTCTTGTCCGTTACTAAAATCATAAAGAATAGTTCTAAACTCACTCTTATGAAATTCTTAAATATTTATTAAATAACATTGAGATCACTTATTTAAGGACGAAAAAAAGCCCCTATATCATAGTCAGGACTATAATATAGGAGCCTTTATATTGAATATTTTAGGAGGATTTGTTCTCATAAAACAATAGCAACAGCCTATTAGATAAGAACTTTTTCAATGATAAATGAGTTGTACAACGCCAGAAGAAAAGGCCCTTGTGTAAGCTGCTAATTTCAAATGTTGTTTCCCAACTGTTTGAACTTCTTATCATCATTTTGATCGTTCGGACTAACTTAACATAATTAAATTATCATAAACTTTAATGATCGAAACATTTTTACTATATGGTTAGAAAAAACTCCACCCATTGGCAACAACTTTTGCCAATGGGTGAAGGCATTATTCTTTTAATAAACCGTAACATGACGACCACGTTTGCTCTCCCCATAATTTTTGAAGGATACTTGATCTGTTATGAAAGAATTTCTATATAGCCTTCTGCCCCATTTACCCTAATCCTTTGTCCATCCTTGATCAGCTTCGTCGCATTTTCCACCCCGACCACTGCTGGTAAGCCATATTCACGAGCAATCACTGCTCCATGGGTCATCAGCCCACCAACTTCAGTAACTAGGCCTTTTATAGATACAAACAATGGTGTCCAGCTAGGGTCAGTAAAGGGCGTGACAAGAATATCCCCACCTTCTAGATCAGCATCTTCCATATTTAAGATGACTCGGGCTCTTCCTTCGATCACACCGGAAGAAACAGCCAGACCTACAATCGCTTCAGCTGGGAGATTTTCTCGTTTGTATTCACCCACTATGATTTCACCATCAGATGTGATCACACGCGGCGCAGTGAGCTTTTCATAGAATTCGCACTCTTCTTTTCGTTTCCTTATCACTCCGTAATCCAGTTTATTTGTACGTACGACCTCGCGAAGTTCTTCAAAAGTGAGATAGTATATATCTTCTTTTTCATGAATAATACCTACATGTACTAGTTTTTCTGCTTCTTTCAGTAATGCCTGCTTATAAATAAAGTAGCGATGAATCATGCCGTATTTTGGATATTCCCTATACCCGCTGAAATTCCGAATGAGGTCGATCTTTTGTTTGGTTTCATTGACTTTTTGTTCACCATCCGGTAATCGCTTCAATCGACCTAATAGCTCTTGTTCTTTTTTCATCGCAACGCGTAGCCCTTGTTCAAATTTCTCCTTGCTGGCATTCGGCTCAAAGTTTTTAATGTTACTCAGAATCATCGGGATGAGTATAGTTGGTTTTTCACTCCAACGAGTTTTTGTTATATCAATTTCACCCGCACATCGCATTCCGTTTTGTTGAGATAAGCTTTGATCGCATCTTGGGCCTCCTGCCCACCATCAAACTTGACCAGGTCATCCAAAAAGTGATCATCTTCTACATGTTGTAAAAAATCAATGATTTCTGGATAAGGACGAATTACATCTGCGACATCCAAAAGTTCAAGACCCATTTCCGAAGTAATATTGTTTGATACCGACTGGGACAGCGTATCTGCTGCGTTACTTTCACCTAACCATTCTTTCATTTTTTCATTAATCCATGTCGAAGCATTCATAGCTGCCGTCAAAACAGCTGAACTTTGCGGGTCAAATAAAACCTTCTTTAATTCCTGTATATCTCCTAAAATAAAATCAAGTAAATCTAATCCTGATTTCGTTTGGATGTTTTGTTTTAATTCTTCTATGGATGTTTGGTTGCGATGAATCAAATCAGAAACGATGGATGGATTGTTTTCGATTTGTTCCAGCATATCTGTATTGCTTCTCGCAGGACTTGGTGGTTTACTATCATTTGATAATGATTTGATAAAGTCTCCACGTTCAATGATGTTCATAAGTGCGTCTTTCATGAGCGGGTCGTGTTGTCCCATAGCATTTAATAAAAGGTTTCTACTGGCAGGCGAAGCCAGCTGATGTGTGACATCAACAAACAACCTGCCGCCAGCTGTACGCATCGGTGCTGGAGTGGTTAACAGAAAAAAAGACAATCCCAATGGTTTCATGACGTCTGTCATCATTTGTTGGTGACCGACAGATACATAGACGTGATTTTGTTGATCATTCGCTTCAGGGATCGGGTATAACGTAGTAATTGGACGACTTTGGACAATGTAAAAGGTATCATCAGCCAAACACCATTCGATATCTTGCGGGCAACCAAAATAGGCCTCGATTTGTCTTCCAATGCGTGCAAGTTCTAAAATTTGCTCGTCAGTAAGTGTCTGAGTCTTTTGCTGATCAGAATCGATCTGCTTTGTCTCGGTTCCACCTTCTCTTCGTCCATAGATAGCCAACTTTTTGGCTGCGATCATCTTATCGACGATTTCCTCTTCCCGTACTTTGTAGCAATCGGCAGATACCAGGCCAGAAACCAGTGCTTCCCCAAGTCCAAAACTGGCTTCGATCGATAACAGCCTCCGGTTGGAAGTCATCGGATCCGCGGTAAATACAACTCCAGAAGCCTGCGGGAAGACCATCCGTTGAATGATCACAGATAAATATACTTGGCGGTGGTCAAATCCGTTTTGTATGCGGTAAATCACGGCACGTTCAGTAAATAGCGAAGCCCAACATTTACTGATATGTTGCAGGATCGCATCGACACCGATGATATTTAAGTAAGTATCTTGCTGTCCGGCAAAAGAGGCATATGGTAAATCTTCAGCAGTTGCACTAGACCGTACTGCATAAGCATATTCCTCGCCAAACTGGGAGAGAGTTAGAGCAACAGTTTTCACAACATCGGAAGGAATTTCTGCTTCCATAATGATTCCCCTCATCTTCCTGCTGATTTCGGCAATTTGAGTCCGATCCTCTTCTTTTAACATAGCTAGTTGATCCAACAATGCATGAAAGACTTCATTGTTTTCAAGTGCTTTTTGGAAGGCCTCTGTCGTCACACAAAATCCTTCTGGCACTTGTATTCCATGAACCTTCGATAGTTCTCCTACATTCAATCCTTTTCCTCCGACGTGCGAAAGTTGTGTTTTATCTATCTCTCGAAATTTTATTACATATGATTTCATTGCTTATCCTCCCATTTTCAATACGAAGTCGAATCACATGACAAAATTTGTTCAACTGATGAGTCTGCACATACTTGCTCCTTGCGAAGTTCAATGGTCAAACAGACTCTTATTTTTTAAAAATAAGAGTTGACCGCAATGCACTTTATGCCTTATAATATAATTAGAGGAAAGTGTAAAATAAAATAATCGATTAACTGGTGTAACCTTATTAATTTATCACAGTTTCTCATTTTTATCAATATATATTAACGGTTTACAAGATTTTAATATTTAAAAGCTCAATTTCTTTTCATATAAAGAAATTGAGCTTTTTTGCATTTATTACTACTATAGAAACGTCAGATCAAATCGTACGGTGTTTTACAGCATAAATGATTCAGCCGCCAATTCTAATCGAATGATTTAGGTTCTTTAAGGTGGATAATATGCTTAACGCTGCCAAGTAGCTTGTTTTCGGATTATTCAGCATCGGGTTGTTTTCGATCGTTAACTTCATACTTCCAAAATCACCCTTCGCTTCGATTGTGTGTGTGTTTTTTTCAATATCAGGGTCTGCCACCACTTTCACCATGGTTGCATCTGCCCCGATCCCTGCCAAGGAAAGCAATAGAGCCACATTCACATTTTTTGGGAACTGTTCAACAGCCTTTCTTGCAGACCCTTCAAATAAAATTTGTTCTTCATTAATATCAGCGATACCAAGTGATTTTGGCGACTTCCTTGTTGTAATCGTTACATGATCCAGTCCATTTAGAGCATTAGCTGCCTGCAAAAGATCTAAGCCCCCGATCGCACCAGATGGTAGGTACACATATTTGGAATGTTTGTGCGAAGCTTTTTTCACCTCATGAAGCACTTCATCGTCCTTAAATACTCCGATACTGCTAATCATCAAATCTCTGTCATTTTCCAAAACCATTTTCATATATTGTTTAGCTGCGTCAATGGTTGCTGCTTCAACCACAAGATCTATTGGGGATTGAATAAATTCTTGGAAATCAGTATAAAATTGAATCCCAAATTGGTCTGCTAATTGTTCGCCAACCTTTTTATTCCTCCCGAAAACTGAAGTTATTTTGATGTCTTCTTGACCATTGCTTTCTAGATTTTCTAATAAATAAGATGCGATATTTCCGCTTCCAATTAAACCGATGTTCACTTCAATACACCTCTATTTTTCTATCTATTCATTTCGCCGAATAAGATCTCCAACGATGAAATCAACTCAATTGGATACCCCCTCGCAGAATGGACAACCCAGATGATAGTTAACCGTAAAACCTAGCGTAAAATGCTCGGTAGTATGTGATCAGGCTTTATATTATAGATTGTACAGTATTGTAGGATCAAATATAAAATATATGCCTCTAATTGAAAACGGAGTGTCCATTTGACCTCAACACCAGAGGAAAATGTTTTTGAATCAACAAGTTTGCAATAAAAAAACCAGCCCTCCCATTAGGACTGGATTCTCCTCTCAAACTATTTACTCCCCCATGATCTATTGGCTTCGAAAATTCAAACGATAGAAGAATAATAGCCATTTAGATGATTGCTGCTAATCAAAATTTCAAGACCGAAAACGACTAAGGAACTTCTGGAGACGTTCGCTCTCTGTATTTCCTAATACCTCTTCAGGTGTTCCCTGTTCAGAAATCACTCCGTCTTCTAAGAAGATAATCCGATCAGCGACATCACGGGCGAAGTCCATTTCATGCGTCACAAGGACCATCGCCATTTCACCGTCTTCGGCGATCTCACGGATGACCTCCAGGACTTCGCCGACAAGCTCGGGGTCAAGGGCAGAAGTCACTTCATCAAACAACATCACTTTAGGGCGCATCACGAGTGCGCGGGCCATCGCTACCCGTTGTTTTTGACCACCGGAAAGCTGGTTCGGATAGTTGTCTATTTTATCCCCTAAACCAACCTTTTCTAACATTTCAATGGCGGTCTCCCTAGCCTCTGCCTTTGATTGGCCCTTCACATTGATTGGCCCTGTCATACAATTTTCTAGTATCGTCATATGGGGAAACAGATTAAAGTGCTGAAAGACCATCCCGATATCTCCTCTAATTTCCCGCAAATGCTTTTCATTGGCCCTTACTAACTTCCCTTTTTTCTCCATTTGCCAAAGGTTTTCACCGTTCACTTCGATGACACCTGAAGTGGGTTCCTCCAAAGTCATTAATAACCGAATAATCGTTGTTTTACCAGACCCGCTAGGTCCGATTAAAGCAATCTTTTCAGCCGGTGCAATATCTAAGTTAATCCCTTTTAAGACATCCACCTCACCGAAAGATTTTGTCACATTACTATATTTTACAATCGGCTCAGCCATCGACTGCCACTCCTTTATTCAATTTCGCTCCTGTTGGATCGTTCTTATCAAATCGTCGATTCAATTTGTTTTCTAATTTTTTAATCAGAACTGCTGACGGATAACTTAATAATAGGAAGAAAATCGCCACCAGCGTATAGGGTTCTAAATAAACCCAGTTTCTAGCACCGAATGTATTAGCCATGTGCAGCATACCCGCAACACCCACTGTCGATGTCAAAGGGACTTCCTTAAACATAATAATTAAATAGTTTCCAAGCATGGGAATCGTTGGAGGGATTGCTTGCGGAAGGATAATTTTTGTCCATCGATCCTTCACAGACATGTTTAAAGCGATAGCGGCCTCCCATTGGCCTTTATCCACCGATTGAATTCCAGAACGATAGATTTCAGAAATATACGTACTAAAATGAATGCCAAGACCCAGCACCGCTACCGTCAATGGACTTAGACTCACTCCTACATACGGAACCATCGGCAAACCAAAAAACAAGAAAAATAATTGCACAAGCGGCGGTGTTGAGCGAATAAATTCAAGAACAAAGGACACGATCCACTGAAATGGTTTAAATGGAATTCGTTTTAAAAAAACCCAAACAAAACCGAACACCATCGCAAAGAGGTAACAAGCAATCGTCACTCCAAGTGTCACCCAAATCCCTTTAAAGATCATCGGGAATGACCCAAAAAACATACTCCAATCCCACATTATTGGTTAGCCACTCCCTTCGATGATTGTTTTTCCGCCCACTTCGTCAGACCGATGAAAGGTAGAGCGATGATAAAGTATAAAACAAGAATCGCTAAGTAAACGGTAGGCGTCGAAGAAAGGTTTGTATTCGTATAAAGCTGACCTCTATAAACGATATCAGCCAAGCCTACAAGTGAGATCAGTGAAGTTGCCTTTAACATTTGAATCAGATAATTGCCAAATTCCGGAAGCATCATCCGTACGGCTTGAGGCAAAATCACAATTCTCATCCGCTGAAAACGTGACATATTCAGAGCAATCGCTGCTTCTGTTTGTCCTTTCGAAACAGAAAGAATAGATCCGCGAACCGTTTCTGACATATAGGCTCCGTAGTTCATCGAAATCGCGATGACACAAGCCCAAAATTCGGATCCTAAATCGATGCCAAACAGGATTGGAAGCGCATAGAAGAACCAAAACAGCTGAATAATTAAGGAGGTTCCGCGAAAGATCTCTACAAAAAAACCAGTAAATTTTCGAAGCACAATATTCTTCGATAAACGACCAAACCCCGCTAAAAATGCGATGAGAAAGGAGAAGAATGCTGAAGCAACTAGAATCGAAATCGTTATATTTAGACCTTGAAGCAATATTGGAAAAATCTCACCTATTGGACTCACCCCTTTTATTAAGGCTCTTTTCTAAAACTTTGTTGCAATTAAGAACAAGAATTAGTGATTTTGCTAAATTCCCATAGAAAACAGTAAAAACTTTTATAGAAAAGAGCAGCAAACTGAATTCTAAAGCGCAAAATTGATATTTCCTGTAATCTTTGCGAAAACAGCCTTTATTAAAAAAACAGATCCCCTATTTAAGGAGATCTGTTCATCTTTTCCCCGTGTTACTTTAAACTTTCAATTACTTGTTCCGTCGTTAAATCATTGGGAACAAGATTTCCTTCACCAAAACTAGATGGGGTAATAAGATCCAAAATCTCTCCATTTTCTTTCAGCTTCTTGAGTTCTGCATTATAAGCTTCTCTTAGTTCATCACTGTCTTGGGCAAATGCTGCTGCACCATAGCTCGGAACACCTTTAATATCTGGCTGCTCAAAATCTTCAACAAATTCTAGCGCCTCTTGGTCGGAAGATTCCAAAGCCATTTTCACAGTCATTTCCGTCCCTGTTGTTGCCTGAGCTCGACCTGATTGCACAGCAGAGAATGTCGCTGGAATGTCAGCTACTTCAAGGATTTGATCTTCGCTCACACCCATTTCTTTCAAAAACTCTACTTCTGTTGCACCAGACATAACAGCTACAGTGACATCAGGGTTGTTCGCAATATCCGTGTAGCTATGGAGATCTAGTGGATTCCCCTTTTCAACAATTAAACCTTCCCCATATTGGATTTCCGGTTCACCAAAGTCCACTTGTTCCGCACGTTCCGGTAAAATCGCCATCCCTGCAGTAATGACGTCAAATTTCCCAGCTTTTACCCCTGGAATCAGTTGGTTCCACTCCGCAATTTGACCTTCGACATTTTCAACTCCCATATTGTTAAAAACCTTTGTCGCAATCTCAACGGCTGCGCCTTTTAGTTCACCCGTTTGCGGATCTTGATAGGCATAAGGTGCTTCGTTTGCAAAGCCAATCGTCACTGTTCCTTTTTCTTTGATCTCATCTAGCAAACTTGAAGAATCACTGCTAGATCCTCCTGAAGCACCTTCATCAGTCGTCCCGCCTGATTCTTCGCTCGTTCCACAGGCTGCCAAGATTCCCATGACTAGTACTAAAAGTAAAGTCGATAATCGTTTTTTCATCTGACTCATTACCCCCCTAAAAGTTTTAAAACCAAAAATGTATTTTTCTTTATTTATAGAATTGTATATCTTTTAAGATTCATTATACAAATCTGATATTTTTGGATATTTTGGGATATTTAGGGATTATACAGGCTGTGGCCTGTATGACTAGGGCATATGTAAACATCCTCCTTTAGATGGATATATGCTCCAAATTAGAAGATTGGAGGAGGTTCTCATATGACATTTCCCCGCTATTCTGCTGGCTAAACCTTTTGTTAATATATCTTGTTGAACCTATCACGCCAAATTTTTATTGATACTCCTTAGATCTTAGAACATCGATTCCATATTTTAACCCAAATAGTCCCGCGCCTTCTCAACCATTGAGCGAAACGCGGGACTGATGTTTTTTTATCTATTTTTCTTTCAAAACTATTTTCAATTGCTCTACTCTCATATTTATAAAGCTAAGGGTATTCTTGATGTCAGCGGTGTCTTTTTCAACCGATAATGCGGCGATTTCACCAGAAAAAAATTCATCTGCCTGGATACGCAATGAATGCTTCACCTTCACCGCTTCTTTTTGGAAAAGCGGAAAATAGTACTGCTCTATTCTTTCACGCCCACCTTTTATATAACGTTCAACAGGGCCGCGTAAAATTTCCTCGAGGTCATCGCGCAGTTTTTGATTCCCTTTTTCAATAAAAAAATCATTGACCTTTTTGTAGTCATCAAGCAAATGCTGAAAGCTGCTGAAGGTGAAATCTGGCATTTCTTCTGAAAATGTCAGTGAATCAAACTTAGGCTCACGAAAGGTTCTAAAAAAGTTCTCGTTGCTTTCCTCTGCAACCAGCCTTGTTATTCGATAGTGTTTTTCATGCAGCTTCTGTTGTAAAAAGACTTCCACTCGAAAGGAAGTTGCCCGCATTTCTTGAACAAGATCATGGGCGATAAATCCAATGATTTCACTTAAACACTTCCTTAAAGTCGCTTGAAAATCCCCTTCATGATACCGGCTAGGGGTAAAAATTTCCTTGAATTCATCAAAATATCGATAAAAAATCCATTGTTTAACATAGTAGATGAGTTCATGAATCTCTTGGAGCACTAATTTTTCTACAACGTCATCCTGACTTTCCTCGATCATTTTAAGAATTTGCTCTTTCTTTAAAATCGTCTCTTCCAATCGCTTGACCCGTTCTGTTTCATCGACCGATGCCATCGTGAGCCAGCCTTGAACGATGTCTCTGATTAAACCTAGCTCATGAAGGACCGCCTCCATCGCAATCCCTGTTAAATCATGCAAGGTAAAACGATGCAACGATTCTTCAATGACAGCCAGTCCCGAATAGCTCACTCCATCGTTTCTTGACGAAGCAGGAATTTTTGTTTCATACAGCTGCTGTTGTGCTGCTGTGGCCTTCCCTTTTTCATAACGTTTGGCAATCAGCCCGAGCTGACTTGAAACTGGAAAAATGTTCGGAAAACGAATCCCACAGCGAAGGAGCTCCTTTTCAACATGGTTCACTACATGCTCTACCTCTTCCTTGTTTTCCGCTAAATCCGCGGCATTCACAATGAAGAACATTTTATCATTGGTAAAGTACTCTTTGATCCGCCCAAGCTGAATGAGAAATTCACGATCAGCCTTTGAAAAAGCATGATTATAATAGGTGACAAACAGGACCGCGTCAGATTCTTTGATATACGAAAACGCCAGTTCTGTATGACGGCGGTAAATCGAGTCGGCTCCGGGCGTATCAACAAGGATAATCCCCTGCTTTGTAATTGGGCAATCATAGTACAAATGAATCTTTTCGATATAACAGGCTTTATGCTCGATTGCTACGAGATGTTGAAATTCCTCAATTGAAACCTGCTTGCAGTTCCCGAGTTCACCATTCATTTCCTGATATCCTAATTGGATCGCTTTCAACAATGCCAGCTGCCCTTTCTCCAGCAGCTCAAACGGATCGCGCAATTCTTCCTTTTCCTCATCGTTTCCTTGCCCTTCTTTATCCTCTTGTTCATTTTTAGCTATTTTGGAAAGAATTTCATCCCGCTTTTTAAACATAGCGAACAGCTCGGAGTTATGACTTATGGAAAGTTCTGCCGGTGTGAGAGCATCATTGATATCTTGTAGCAGATCGTCTTCCGTTTTAAAATAAACAATCACCGTTTCGTGCGGATGCTCTGCTGTTGGCGGCATGATTTGATTAATCGATGCGGTCGTCGGGCTTGGTGAAACAGGTAAAAGATCCTCACCGATTAACGCATTGGCAAAAGATGACTTTCCGGCAGAGAACGCCCCAAACAAGGTAATAATAAAACGCTGATCTTTTAGGCGCTGTGCACGCTCTGTTAAATCTTGGCGATGCGAATCAAGCCCTTTTTCGTTTTTTAATTTAGCGATGACATCGCCGAGATACTCAATTGTTTGCTCACGCTGCTCCTGAAGACGATGAAGATCCATTCGCTTTTCACTTTTATTACGAGCTGCTCTCTTCCCTAGATCAACGGCCCATTTTTTATCCACAGCACTGCTTCCATTGCCACGCTGAAATGTAAAACCACGATTCCCTTTGCCGGCAGTTCCTTTTCCACCAACGATGACCGACGACAATTGCTCCCGAACTGGACCGATCTTTTCCTCAAGCTTTTCATTGCTATTTTTAATCGCAGTGATCGCCATTAGCTTCGTTTCAAGCTCATCCCGTTTGCTTGCTAGCTCTTTTCTTCTCCGTGTTTCACTCTTTTTTAGTACCTCTATGGCCTCTTCGAGTTTCACCGCTGCTGCTTTACGATAATGCGTGCGCACCGCTTCAATCACAGATTGACAATAATTGAGCACATATTCATGCGTAAACATGGCTCCGCGCTTGGTCGTCGTTGTAATGATTTTTTCATCAATATTTCCAGCAAACTGATGGAAGGAGTGATAAAGAGTCTCATCCTCCATTTGATATTCCTGAACAAGTTTAAAAAGCAAATCCTTGATGTGAATATCTAAATATGTTTTGGCATTTTCTTTCAATTCATTGAATAATTCTATTCTTCTCCGCTCTTTCTCAAGACGCGTCTTTTTGCGAGAAAACAAGCCATTGATTTTAAAGGTTAATTGCTGGGATTCAAGAAAATCTCTCGCTAGGTTTCTCGTATGATACGGCATTAAATTGGCATTTTGCAAAACAATTTCTAACCGGTCCGCAAATTCCTCCTCAAATTGCTCGATATAATCATCGATTGGAAGCAGGTTTTCATTACATTCATTCCACTCTTTTCGTAAAGCTTGTTCATCCTTCATTGTATAAGGAGCAAGGATTTCGTGATACTGATTTAATTGTTTGCGCTCCTTGTCTTTCAGCCAATTTTTATGCTGTTGGAGAAGTTCCAATCCTTCTCGGACAAGATTAGCTGAAGCTTTCTCTTCTTTAGCAGCGATTGCGCTTTCCAGGTTTGTCTTTAGGGATTGCAGTTCATTATGAGGGGCATCATGAACCTTAGCAGACACAAAGAATAACTGCGAAAAACGGATGTCATGGTCCACTAAGGATGCTTCCACTTGATCACGAAATTTCGAAAATGGAACTTCTGTTTCCAAATGTTTATCAATTTGATTGACGACCACGAGACAATCTTGCTTCGTTTTTGTCACTTGCTTTAAAAAAGAATAGTTCACTTCTGATTGAACATGGTGATAATCCATCATATATACAATGAAATCGACTAAATGAAGGCTTGATTCTGTCGCTACCCGGTGGGCATCATCGGTGGAATCGACGCCTGGCGTATCAACAAACACGACATCTTCCGGCAAATTGGCTCGCGGATGACTAATTTCAATTTCTGTTACCGTATCGCCATCACGACAATAATCTTGAATTTGCTCTAAATCATCAGGGTCCTTAAGCAGGAGCACATCCTTTTCTTTAAAATAAACCTTTACATAGGCTTCCCCTCGGAATATTTTCACAATGTTGGCGCTTGTCGGAATTGGGTGCGAGGGGAGAATTTTCTCACCTAACAATTGATTGATTAATGTCGATTTACCCGCAGAAAAATGCCCGCAAAAACCAATCATATATCTGTTCTGTTTCGCCTTTTTTAAAAGCTCTTCACCCTTTTGCAGCACTTCATCATGACCATCACTTTTAAACAATTGGTTCATCCTATGTAATCGCTGCTGCAGCATTTCACGCGCAGTTTCGCCGTTTATCAGTTCTTTCTCGTTTTTACTTTCATTCATACTTGCCACTTCCAATCACAAATCATCATTGTTCGCAAAGTTTTCATGAACTTCCTTTTTCTATCGTAATATGTGATTACTGTTTTTAAAAACAGGAAGAATAGTCAATTTTCCAACTTGCCAACTACAACCCCTTCATTATTGTCCTTTTTTAATCTAGAATTCATTCTAAGAGTTCTATAGAGGGCTAGCCACTTCAATTATCTTATCACACCAGTGTATTACTTCAGGACTAAGAAATTTCCATTATTCAGAAAAAACATGATATCATTATTTTTAGGGACAATAATAATGAAGAAAAGCTGAAACTATCCTAACTAGAAGGAGTCTTAAAATGACACAAATCAAAGCAGGCAATCATGAGTTTTTCATTGAGGATTCAGGGAATGTCATTGGTAAAATCGAATTTACACCAAGTGGAACTGATAGCAATGGGAATGAAATAATAAGTGTGAATCACACAGAGGTAAATGGCGAATACAGCGGCCAAGGATTAGCAAGACAATTAGTAGATCGAGTCGTGGATTACGCGAGAGAGGGAAATAAAAAGATCGTCCCCGTGTGTTCTTATGTGAAAAATGTTTTTGAGAAAAATGAAGAATTCAAGGATGTTGTGGCGAAGTAAACCAGATTGAACTCTGGACTTACAATGAGTGAAATTCTTTTACTCCAAAAAAAATGCAAAAGTGAATCTGTCCCCAAGTTTTAGAGCATTCATGTAGCGGGGACAGAGCGACTTTTACGAACGACTTATAATCGTTCTGCCATTACTTGTCCAGCAAGGACATCTGATATATTCCAATGTGATTTCATGACCATTTTCCCTCTATTACTTTCTGCACCGCCGACAAACTTGGCAAAGCAGTCATCGCCCCTTTTTCTGATGCCGCAAGTCCCCCTGAAGCGGAAGCAAACTGAGCGATCTCCACTGCTTCCTCCACTGTCATCTCCGCAAGTGCCTTTTCCCTTTGACCCAGACAATACAGATACGCTGAAACGTACGCATCCCCTGCTCCGGTTGTATCTACCGTATGTACCTGAAATGCCTCAACATTCACCATACCAGACTCTGTAAAAACAACGCTTCCTTCCGCTCCTTTTGTTAGAAATACAAGCGAAAGCCGGTATTCTTCTATCCATTTTCTGATGGAATCAAGGTCACTTGTTCCCGTTAAAAATAACAGCTCATCATCTGAAAGTTTTAACACATCTACATCGGGCAAGACGGAAAAGACCGTCTCCCTTAATGCGTTCTCATCCTTCCATAGGCTTAACCGGATATTCGGATCAAATGAAACCAGCATCCCGTTTCGTTTCGCATATTGAATTGCTTTTAAAGTAGCCTCCCGTGCAGGACTTTTTAACATCGAAATCGTTCCAAAATGGAAAACTTTATGTTCTTTAAACCATTCTTCATTTATATCTGATTCTTCTAGAAACATATCGGCGCTTTCTTTGACAAAAAAGCTAAAGCTTCTTTCTCCGTTTTCATCTAAACTAACAAATACCAAGCCTGTCCGATAGTCATTGGTGAAAGAAACAGCGGAAACGTCCACACCATAGTCTGATAAAGTTTCAACGAGAAACTCTCCTAGTACATCTTGACCTAATTTTCCAATAAAAGTCGATTTCATCCCTAATCTGGCGGCACCAACTGCGACATTCGCCGGGGCGCCACCTGGGCATTTTTGATAGGTAAGATTGGTTGAATCCACTGGGATGAAATCGATCAAGGCTTCGCCCAATGTAATTAATCCATGTTTTTTCATTCAACTCTCCTTCCTGGTGTTCGTCTGAATTGCTAAACATAACCATCTTCATGAGAAATCTCCGAGGTCCCACCTATTCCATTGCTTCTTAATAATACCATTGTATGATGGCTTTCATAAAAATGAAAAAGGAAAGGTGTCCCCTTCCTTTCTCTTATCTTCATC
>Ga0115848_100460_pt1 | contig 15921 bp, 11 predicted proteins | sample InSIn3gowninarea_FD_83862 | JGI IMG/M metagenome (GOLD analysis project Ga0115848, IMG submission 83862) | reverse complement strand
GAAGAAAGGAACGGCCATATTCAATGAGAATGCCCAAGCGGCGTTAAAGATCAACAGGTTTCTAAAGTTCTTATCGCCAAGTGGCTTCTTAAACTGATCAAAGACATTCTCCTCAACCGGCAATGCTGCTTGTCCAGTCTGTTCCGTTCGCCGTTCCGTAGCCCCATCCGCCTGTCGGGATAATATCCGGAAGCACGCCGTTCGGCTGTTGTTCATCCCGATGGTCGGCCAACCACTTCTCATAAATGGTGATGCCGTCAAAATTATACAGACCGGTTTCCAGGCCGAAATGCCCGTCGCCTGTCCAGCCATTTTTCTCCCGTTGAGGGCAGTCGGTTGGATAACCAAATAAGTTGGATAGGTAAGAATTGTTTGTAGCGGCCCATAGCTTATCGATAAGCGGATTGGAAGAGCTGATCTTCCCAATTGCAGGAACATCGCTATGCATAAAATAGCCAGTGATGCTTTGCTCATTGATCTGGAGCGGTTTGCTGCTGCTAACCTCAACATACTGAAAACCTTTATAATTAAACTTGGGCATGAATTCTTCCTGTCCTTCGCCTTTTAAGATGACGATATCCGTTTGAAAGGGATCTGTTTTATCCTTCGGCCGGTAGTAGACGTCGATATTGGAGAGATCCACTCTTCCGGTTTTATAAAGCCTTTCACCATGTTTAATGCGGATAACGGTTCCTTTCTCACCCTGTACACTGATCTTCGTAACACCGGATATGTTTCGGCCCAGGTCGAACACGTATACGGTGTCGTTGAATTTGCGCATGGATTTGGAATGGATCTCTTCCACGTTGCGGATCGGGTGCATAACCTGACTCACGATATTTTGTGAAGGGGCGGCACGAAGCATCACTTCCGTCCAGCCTTTATCATCGAAATTTACGGTGTTCCAGCCCGTTTGTTCCAATCGGCCATCATAATGCTCGGCCGTATAGATGCTGTTGAAGATCAGCGCACCTGAATGCGTTTTCCAGGTATCGTCGGAAGTTATGATTTCTGTTGATCCATCTGTGTAGGTAATGCGGAGATCCAGGCAAAAAGCCGGGCGGTTTCTCCAGGGTGCCCGGTCAAAGTCCCAGACGGCCAGCGATTGGTGGTTATACCAACCGTTCCCAAGCAAAACGCCAATCGCATTCTTGCCTTTGGATAGCTGTTCCGTAAGGTCATAGCTGACATACAGGTTGCGCCTGTCAAATCGCGTGTACATGGGGTCTAGCCGGTGGTTCCCCACCTTTTTCCCATTCAGATATAGCTCGTACAATCCCGCTGCCGCGATATAGGCGCGTGCGGACTTAATCTTTTTTTCTGCCTGAAAGACTTTCCTGAAATATGGCGCGGGCAGCTGAGTGATATCCGCTCCATCGCTGATCCAGGTTCCACGCCAGTTGGACATTTGGAGCATGCCGGTTTCGAAACTGGAAATAGCAGCCTTCCCGGGCTTTCCGGCTTGGTCCCAAACCTCCACCTTCCAGTAGTATTTGGTAAAGGGCTGTAGCGCCGGCCCATCATAGCGGATCAGGTTGGTGCCACCTGTGCGCCTTCCTGTATCGTATAAAAAGGTTTTACCAGCTACTAAAAGGGCAGAATCTTTAGCGAAGGTAATCCGGTAAGCGGTTTGTGCAGCGTTTTGACGGGCATCATTTAACATCCAGGATAATCTGGGATGTTGTGCATCAATCCCAATGGGCGTTGATAGATGTTCGCATTGTAAATTGTAAGCGGAGGTGCTAATGTCCCGTGAACTGGCTTGGGCAGCGCTTAAAGAAATAAGTAACAGAAACACGGAAATCCGTGTTCTGAAATCGAATAGGATCATGGAATATAGGTATGGTTCAGACTATGTATTCCAAACTTAAGCTTTCTAGTTTAAAGAATTATAAAAGTCAAATAACTCCTTTAAAGATTTATGTGAACGAGGGAGAAGGGACCCATTAAGCCGTTTTTAATCGCCATTGGCTTCTATAGATATTATCTTTCCCTCAGTAGGACAGGCCCATCTTCTAAATAAGAAAATTAGCGTACAAAGCCTGGTTGCTACCCGTACCCAGATTTATACTTACCTGAGACATTCTAAATCATTAAAAATCAGACTACAAAGCTATGCCATGAGATATGACACAACCATTTTATCGCCGAAGCAACTGAGTTACCGTATTTATACGTAAACCTCTGATACAGCAGCTTTAAGCTTCTAAATATTGACATAAAAAATATTTAAATTTTCTTCCAAAATATTTTATACGCTCACAAAAACACGTACTTTTGCGTAAGTATTTGAGATAAATACGGCGCACTGCTCATACAATATCGTAGGCCCAGAAATACCAACCGGATAATCTTCAAACAGCTACCTAAAAACATCTACAACGACTAAGAAAATGAAATTCACAACTTCAGCAGTTTTATCCGAAACGCAAATTGCAACTGGAGAGCAATCCATCCTTAAAGACAGCCTTGCAGGCGAGGCTATGGTAAACCTGTCTGGTGGCGCCTTCATTACGGCTATGGCCATTCACCTCGGGGCATCAAACTTCCAGATTGGCTTGTTGGCCAGTCTTCCTATTTTAACGAACATCTTCCAACTGCTATCCATTTGGTTGGTTAAACGCTACAACAACAGGCGTGCAGTTGCGGTGATCAGCTCATTTTTGGGCCGCTTCCCCATGCTGTTCGCAGGTTTTCTACCTTTTATATTCTCAACAGCAGTTGGCTTGAAACTTCTGCTTGCCATCTTGTTTGTTCACTATTTCTTCGGATCTGTAGCCGGCGCAAGCTGGAACGCCTGGGTTAAGGATCTTATTCCTGAAAAACGCCTGGGAAGCTTTTTCTCTCACCGTACAAAATTGGTGACTATCCTAAGTGCTGTACTTGGCCTGGCTATCTCCTTTTCTATCGACTATGTAAAGGTTAATATGCCTGAATTTCTCACGTTTACCTATTATGGAATCTTCGTTACAGGAGGTTTAGTTGGCCTTTTGGGAGTTTACTGGCTTGCCAAGGCACCTGAACCTACACCATTGCCGGTTGAGGAGAATGTCTTTGATCAGTTTAAGAAGCCACTTGGCGATAAGAACTTTAGAAACCTGTTGATCTTTAACGCCGCTTGGGCATTCTCATTGAATATGGCCGTTCCTTTCTTCACCGTATTCCTGATGAAGACTATGGGACTCCCACTTTCTTATGTGATTGGCTTCACCATCTTGGCCCAGATCAGCAATATCTTCACCATTAAAACACTGGGAAAATTTACAGACCGTTTCAGTAATAAAACCATCATCAGCATCTGTGCACCCGTTTACATCACCTGTATCTTAAGCTGGATGTATGCAACTGTGCCAGATACCAAAATGTATGGTGTGATCTTCCTTGCTTTAGTTAGTATTATCAGTGGTACGGCTACTGGTGGGATCAACCTGGCACTAAACAATATCGGTATGAAGCTCGCACCCCGCAGAGAGGCCATGGCTTATATGTCATCATTGAACATGGTTGTTGCTTTCTTTTCTGCCATCTCCCCGATCATCGCGGGCTTACTTGCCGATGCTTTGGCCGGAGAACAACTGCTTTGGACCATTCAGATGAAAGGTGCCCAAGGCGTTCGTAGCCTCGAAATCATCAATCTGCAGGGTTGGGCTTTCCTTTTCGTGATCGGTGGTCTTTTAGCCGCAGCATCCTTAAAGCTCTTATCCAAGGTGAAAGAAAAAGGAGAAATCCAAAGGGAACGGGTTATCCTTTATATGCAAATCCGCTTGCAAAAACAGATCAAAAAGAACTCAACGAGTATTTACAGACGCGGATTGGTCGAACCTATGCAAAAAGCACAGACCATTCTGCGTATGAATCAGAACGAAGCCGCCTAGAAACACACACAGTTATATATAAAGTAAACAGCCAGCGTGCATCTCTTGCACCTGGCTGTTATGTTTTCTACCAACCACAATCTGCTTCTGCAAATTGATTTGGGATACGCTGGAACTCCATTATAACTTAAGGTTCTAAGATGGATAGCATACGAAGCAAGTAAAACGATTAAATGAGTTGACAAGCAAATATTAATTCTTATTTTTCGGCTTTCAATCCACACCTATGCAACCTTTAAAAACTGTACTTTTTACCTGTTTATTGGCTTCAGCAGGCCTCACGCAGACGCAAGCTCAACAGAAAAACCAGGCTCCAACTGTTAAACTGACATCATATGTGGATCCTTTCATCGGATCCGGCGGTCATGGCCACGTGTTTGTCGGCGCAAACGTTCCATTCGGCGCGGTGCAGGTTGGTCCCACCAACCAATCCAGTGGCTGGGACTGGTGCTCGGGCTATCACTATTCAGACTCCACCATTGTAGCCTTTGCACAAACGCACCTGAGCGGCACGGGTATTGGCGATTTGGGTGATATCGGCTTGCTGCCTACCATTGGTAACGTAAAGGTGGCCAAGTACAAGCACCAGGATGAGATTGTTAAGCCGGGTTACTATTCGGTATTGATGAAGCCGACAAACATCAAAGCCGAGCTTAGCGCCTCCACCCGCGTTGCGTACCATCGGTACACCTTCCCCGCTTCCGCAGATTCCAAAATCCTGATTAACCTGCAAAATGGTATCGGATGGGATAATGTCACAGATGCTTACCTGAAGCAGGTAAATGACTCGACGATTGTTGGTTACCGCTTCTCCAAAGGCTGGGCAAACGACCAACGGATCTTCTTCACGGCTATTTTCTCCAAACCCATAAAGAAATTCAGCATAGCGGATAGCACCGCAATCATGCCCAATCTGGAGGCAAACGGCAGGCACTTAATTGCAACGGCAGGATTTCAAACAAAGGATCAGGAGCAAATCCAGGTTCGTCTGGGGATTTCACCCGTAAGCATCGAAAATGCAGCGGCCAATATTCAGGCGGAAATACCAGGTTGGAACTTCGAGCAGGTCGCGCGACAAGCCGATGCAGCCTGGAACAAAGAACTCGGAAAAGTGGTGATCAAGACCAATACGCCCGAGGAAATGAAGATCTTCTACACCGCCCTATACCATACCATGATCGCCCCCTCAATCTTTAATGATCACAACGGCGATTACCGCGGCACGGATAAGAAGGTCTATAAACAAGCTGATTTTACAAACCTGACTACCTTCTCCCTTTGGGACACCTACCGCGCTGCCCATCCCCTGTTCACGATCCTACAGCCGAAAAAGGTGACCGACATGATCAATACCATGCTGGCCATCTATAAACAGCAGGGTAAATTGCCGGTCTGGCACCTGATGGGTAATGAAACGAATACCATGGTCGGCAACCCAGCCATCACCGTTATCTCCGATGCTTACCTGAAAGGATTTAAAGGTTTTGATGCGGAGCTTGCCTTCGAGGCCATGAAGAAATCAGCTATGCTGGATGAACGCGGACTTAAGTTCGTCAAGCAGTACGGTTTCATTCCTGCAGATAGTACGGTGGAGTCTGTAGCTTTGGGATTAGAATACAGTATTGCCGACTGGTCACTGGCGCAGGTTGCGTTAAAAATGAAGAAAATGGATGATTATGCCTACTTCAGTAAGCGTGGTCAGAATTACCGTAATTATTTTGACCCGAAAACCAGGTTTATGCGCGGGCGGGTTTCAGAAACGCAATGGCGCACGCCATTCAACCCGGTTAACTCTGTACACCGCAACGACGACTTCACCGAAGGAAATGCCTGGCAGTATACCTGGCTGGTTCCGCAGGATGTACCCGGATTGATTGACCTCATGGGTGGTAAAAAGCCTTTTGTTGCGAAGCTGGACTCGCTATTCAAGGTACAAGGAAATTTAGGTGCAGAGGCTTCGCCAGACATCAGTGGTCTGATCGGCCAGTATGCACACGGTAACGAGCCGAGCCATCACATCACCTATATGTATGCTTATGCCGGGCAGGGATACAAAACGGCAGATAAGGTCCGCTATATTCTGGATCAGCTGTATACTGATAAACCCGACGGCCTATCCGGAAACGAAGATGTCGGTCAAATGTCTGCCTGGTACGTTTTCTCTGCGCTGGGCTTCTACCCAATGAACCCGGCAAACGGGCAGTTTGTATTCGGAAGTCCGATTGTAAAAGAAGCTACCCTGAACCTGGAGAATGGAAAAACCTTCCTGATTCAGGTACGCAACAACAGCAAAGCCAATAAATACATCCAGAAGTTAACGCTAAACGGGAAACCGTATACAAACTTCTATTTGCAATACCAGGATATTATGGCAGGCGGCAAGCTGATCATTGACATGGGAAATAAGCCTAAATAAGGCTTATTTCTTGGCCATGTAGTCCAGCGTCAGGTTGCAAAGTGCTTTAACTCCGAGGCTGAACCCACTTTCGTCAATAAAGAAGTCTGGCGTATGATGGGCCGAGGTCTTTAGTGGGTCTTTTCCTTTGGGCATGCCCCCGAGAAAAATGAACAGCCCAGGCACTTTTTCTTGAAAAAAGCTGAAGTCTTCTGCACCTGTTACTGCCGGTTTAAGCTGCACATTAGCGGTGCCGGCAGTCGCCTGCAGGCTCGGCAGCATCTTCGCCGTCAGTTCGGGATCATTATAGGTCACTGGATACCGTACACTCATCGGAATCTTCACCTCTGCAGTGGCACCTGCTGCTTCCGCAGTCTTGGTTGCAACCGTTCTTACCCGTTCGATCATCATTTTTTCATCAGCGGCACTAAGGGACCGTATAGTCCCCATCATGACCACTTCTTCCGGGATGATGTTTGACCGGTTACCGCCATGAATGGATCCAATGGTAACCACGCCGGCATTTTCTGTTACATTCAGATTGCGACTAACAATGGTCTGCAAGTTGTTCACGATTTGAGCCGATACGACAATAGGATCAATACTGCTCCAGGGATAGGCACCATGCGCCTGTCTACCTTTCACCGTGATCTGCATGTCGTTTACAGCGGCCATAGTACCACCTGGACGATAGGTGATCTTCCCCACTTCTGTTTGTGCATTGATGTGGAGTCCGAATACCACATCCACCTTCGGGTTCTGCAGTACGCCTTCTTTCACCATCAGCGCTGCACCGCCTTCCTCGCCGAAAGGCGCGCCTTCTTCCGCAGGTTGGAATATAAATTTTACCGTTCCACGTAACTCGCTTTTCATTCCTGATAGCAACTCTGCAACCCCCATGAGAATGGCCATATGTGAATCGTGGCCACAGGCATGCATTACCCCCACTTCTGCGTTGTTGTAAGTGCTTTTCACTTTGGAAGCGAAGGGAACATCGACGCGCTCGATTACCGGTAAGCCATCCATATCGGCACGAAGGGCCACGACTGGTCCGGGTTTCCCACCTTTAAGTATGCCGACCACCCCGGTCTTAGCCACGCCAGTCTTTACCTCAATCCCGAGGCTTTTCAAGTGTGCAGCAATAATGCCGGCGGTGCGGGTCTCGTGGTTACCGAGTTCAGGATGTTCATGGAAGTCTCGGCGCCAAGCCACAACTTTGGATTGAAGGGCATCTGCCTTCTTAGATACCTGCGCGTTTAAGGAAGAACTTTGGCAAAAGGCGGTCGTGCCGCAGAGCGACAGCAGCAATAGGTAGGTATATTTCATGTTATGGATTTATTTGGGTTCCCAAAGTTCAATTATGTTGCCTTCCGGATCGAGAATGTGCACAAATTTGCCATAGTCATATTCCGCGATCTCATCCACAATGGTCACGTTTGCCTTTTTGAGTTCATCAAGCAGCAACACCAGGTTCTCTACCCGGTAGTTGATCATATATGACTTTTCAGAAGGACTAAAATGCCTGGTGTTTTCAGGAAAGGTACACCAGGAGGTAGATCCTTCTTTGCTCGGATCATCCTTCTCGAGCCATTCAAACGTTGTCCCGTACTCACTGGTCACGAGGCCCAGATGACTTGCATACCATTCATTCATTTTCTTGGGGTCTGCGCTTTTAAAAAATACGCCGCCTATGCCTGTGACTTTCTTCATGAATCTTTTTTTATGGGTAAATCAATGGTTTAAAAGGATATCAAACAACAACAATTTCCAGGTATTTGAGCATATTACCAAATCTGATTTCATATAATTGCCTGCATTAAATAGCAATAGGGCTTAAGCAAATAAAATATGGTGGTAAGTATACTTGGATGCGGATGGCTTGGTTCTGCGTTGGGGAAACATTTGGTTGAATCTGGACATCAGGTCAATGGATCGGTTACAAAGCCTTCAAAGCTTAGTCTCCTGAACAATATGGGCATGAAAAGTTTCCTATTGGAGATCCATGTGGATACACCCCTTGATCCAGGCTCGGCCTTCTGGACCTGTGACGCCCTGATTGTTTCTTCCAACGTTAAACTCGACAATAATCGTGGCTATGTAAACGGCTTAAAGGCTGTAGCTCAAATCCTGCCTAGCAAGAACCTCAAGCGGATCATCGTTGTTAGCTCGACAAGTGTGTATGGAGACCAGGATTCTGTGATCAATGAATCTACCCTTTTACAACCAAATACAACGTCAGCACAGCGCCTGGTGGAGATAGAAAGCACCTTCCAGCAAATAGCAAATACAACCCTTATGCGCTGTGGCGGACTGGTTGGCCCTGGCCGGCTTCCGGGATCTTTCCTGGCCGGCAGAAAGGATGTTCCCAACGGCTTGGCTCCGGTAAACCTGGTTCATCTAAATGATTGCATCGGACTGATCGAAACCTTGCTGCACACCGACGAACCGTTAGGTGTTTTAAATGCCGTGGCGCCAGATCATCCATCTCGTGCCGACTTCTACACTCAAGCGGCCGCCGCACAAAACCTGTCTCTTCCGGAGTTTGTGATGGAAAAAACAAGTTGGAAGATCGTCAGCTCGCACTGGACGGAGAAATTGGGCTACAAGTACCAGATCAGCAAGTGGCGTTCATGGCTGGAGGAGGTAAAATCGAAAGCAGTTCCGCCTGAAGCGTAAAAAAAAACAGCAATGAGAATCTCATTGCTGTTCCAAAATATGAACGAATAATCTTACACCGCGTCGGATAATGACGTAAAAGTAAAATCACGAATCTTCATCGGCGGTACCATACCAGTACCGGTACTTACCGGTTTTCCCAGAGCTTCCACATTGTTCAGCATAATAACCGGACTTTCATTAAACCTGAAGTTCTTCAGTGGGAACTTGATCTCGCCGTTCTCAATATAGAAAGTACCATCCCGGGTTAATCCGGTCAGCAACAACGTTTGTGGATCCACGGAACGGATATACCAAAAACGGGTAACCAAAATTCCTTTTTCTGTGCTCTTGATCAAGTCTTCCAGCGATTGGTTGCCACCTTCGATCACAATGCTGCGGCCAAATGGCAATGGCTGCACGCCTTTCTGAGACGCCCAATACCTGGAATACGAGAGGTTCTTGACTACCCCATTTTGCACCCACTGGGTCCTTTTAATAGGTAGTCCGTCGCGATCCCATGTTGCCGAAGGCAGTTCCGGATTTAAAGGATCGGAGTAGATATTCACGTTCTCAGAAAATAGCTGCTCGCCCAATCGCGTGCCGCCTCCTTTTTTGCTCATGAAACTTCTTCCTTCATCCGCACTGCGGGCGTCAAAGCCTCTAAACATGTTCTCGATGATATCACTCGCCGCTAAAGGCTCTAAAATCACGGTGTACTTGCCTGGTTCGATCGCCTTTGCGCCAGCAGATTTAGTCGCCTTTCCAGCAGCAATCTTACTTAAAGCAAGGGTATCCATCTTGTCCAGGTCATTATAGTTCTTGTCCACATAGCCGGAGCCTGTGCCTTCCTGATTTCTGACGGTAACAGAGAAAGATACGTCTGTCGACTTATTATAAGCAAATAACCCTTTAGAGTTCATGATGGAATTGAACCGGGTGGCATTCTCCAGAAAACCTGCAGCTTCCAGATTGGCAGCCTTGGAAACAGACAGCGATTTGCCCACCATTTCCGCACGGGTATCCGGCGTAATTGCCGCCGTCTTTTCATTGAATGTCGCAGACTCAGCAAAGGTCTGCGGACCCAATGGCGGCATATATTCTGGGTTTTCTGGTGCCAGCATAGCCAGCTCTTCTGCCCTTTTCACTACCTTCTGCAGCGATGCATCATCAAATTCATTTATCGTAGCGGTGCCGGTCTTCTTTCCGAAGGTCGAGCTGACCGCCAGGCTCATCACGCTGATCTGACCGGCCGTAGAGACTGCGTTTCGCGCATAGCGGATATTTCCACCATCTGATCCGCCTAGGCTCACTTCACAGGCATCTGCTTTGCTGTAACTCAAGACTTTCTTCAGTATTGCCTGTGCTTCTTCTTTACTTAAAATGGCCATATCTATATCTTTCTTGCTGTATTTATAACATTAACTCCATTAAATCTTGCGGTAGAACTACCATGCGATACCGCACTGCTTTGTGATGGCTGTCCCTTCCCGTCGTTAAAGGATCCACCTAAACGGTAGTCGCTCGCATCACAAACCGCCGTACAGGAATTCCAGAATTCCTGGGTGTTCGACTGGTACGCGACATCGTTGAGCATGCCCACGATCTTGCCGTTCTTAATTTCATGGAAGGTTTGTCCGCCAAATTGGAAGTTATACCGCTGCTGATCGATCGAGAAACTGCCGTTACCGTTGATGTAAATTCCTTTCTCGACATTCTTGATCATGTCATCCACGCTCAGTTTTTCCTTTCCAGGTTGCAAGGAGACATTGGCCATCCGTTGGAACTGCACATCATCCCAACCCTGTGCATAGCAGCATCCCTGAGACTCTTCCAGCCCTATAATATGCGCCTGATCCCGGATAGCCTGATAATTAACCAGTATTCCGTCTTTGATCAGATCCCATTTTTTACATTTCACGCCTTCATCATCATAACCAACGGCACCTAAAGAACCAGGCTGCGTTTTGTCGGCTACAATATTCACTTTATTGCTTCCAAACTGGAACTTCTTGGTTTTCCACTTATCCAGCGTCAGGAAGCTTGTACCGGCATAGTTGGCTTCATAGCCCAATACACGGTCTAACTCTGTGGGGTGCCCTACGGACTCATGTATGGTCAGCCACAAGTGTGATGGATCCAGTACCAGGTCATACTTACCGGGCTCAACCGACTTCGCTTTTACCTTTTCTGCCGCATTTTGCGCAGCAAACTTCACATCTTCCAACATGTCGTAAGTTCCTTTATAGCGCGGAATAATACCCGGAACTTTATCTTCAGCCCGTGGGTGCATGTATTCGTAACCCAATCCCATTGGGGAGCTCAGGGAATTACGGGTCTGGAACTTTCCGGAAGTCCGGTCAATCCGTGTAACATTAAATGAAGGATAGATGCGGTGCACATCCTGGTCGATATAAGAACCGTCAGTCGACGCAAAATACTTCTGCTCGTTCACCGCAAAAATCACCGAGTTCACGAAGTTCGCACCATTTTGCATGGCGATGTCATTCACGTTCATCAACAGGTCAACTTTCTCCTTAACCGGCACTTCAAATGCATTGATCTGAATTGGTGTTTTCCAACTCACTTCTCCATAGCCTTTCTGAGGGGCAAGCTGAACAGGTTCACCCTGGATCTTCGCATTTGCTTTTGCTACAGCAACAGCCTGTTCTGCCGCTTGCGCGATGCCATCCTTGGTCACGTTGTTTGTAGCAGCAAATCCCCAGCAGCCATTCGCCAGTACGCGGATGCCGATACCGTAGGATTCGGTATTGGTTACCCCCTGTACGCGCTTCTCGCGGGTCGCTACAAATTGGTTCAGGTACCTGCCGATGCGAATATCCGCATAGCTGGCACCTTTGGACTTAGCCGCATTTAAAGCCACGTCGGCCAGTTCTTTCTTTATCTTTGGATCCACATGTTCCAAAGCCTGCAGGGGATCAATTGGTGTCCCGTATGCAGTTAGGTTCTGCAGGAGCACGGCTCCTATCCCCATACCGGAGAGGTAAATGAAATCTTTTCTGTTCAATGCTGGTCGGTTTTATTGTTTACGTTCGTCAAATTAATGTTTTGAGCCAAGAATTATTGCAATATTTTCGTTTCATACCATAAAAAGGCAACTACAATCAGGAAAACACCAAAAAACCACCACCTGCTAATGGGTTCAGTTATAATTTCGGTCCGCTCTGCCTCTTTTACTACATCCTTCTTGCTTTTTAAAGCGAATTCCTGGTTAGCGGCTATCCTTTCCTGGCGCTTCACCCCATCCCAGTCTTGCGGACCGTACACATAAAAGGCTTCTGCGGGCTGGTCGCCGATTTGAAATTCATTCCAGCCAAGCTGCTCAGGCCAGACGAGGCTTTGCCAGAAAAACGGAAGCATGGGATGCTGTTGCACGGCGACACTGGGTTTGTTGAGTAGAACGCGGGGCAAGTTGGCATGCGACTGGATCTGAAAGGATAGTGCCAGCTCCTCTGAGACGGTTGGAAATTGTGGTGAAATACTCCAGTTCAGCTCCTTTTCGGCCTGCCGGGCGGTTTTGTTCAGGACTGCAGACCAATACCGGGCATAGTCGGCAGTGGCTCCCGTAAGCATCCAGTTGTATGTCGTATGGATGGTTGTTGCCGCTACGCGGCCTTTACCCTGAATGGTGTTGCTGAGCAGTATCTTGCCTGCAGGGTTTTCAACCAGGCGAAGCTGCTCCGGCGATGGCACAAGAAAGGCTGGTCGATTAGCCGTTATCGGCTTTAATCTAATTTTTTCATCACTTATAATCGGAATAACCGAGCTGCTGAGGCTATCGTTGCTGCTTTGAACACGGAAGCGCCTGGCAAAAGTGGACAGGGCCTTATCTTCGGTTATGCGCACCATAAGGCCAGCTCCGGACGTTACCGCAGTACGCAGCCGCGACTGCATAATCTGCGGTAATGCCGCCAGTTCCTCATCATCTGCAATGATGACATCATAGTTATCGAACATCGATGCAGAGAAAACAGGGGCCTGAACACCTGGTATATTTACCGCATCAATACTGAATTTATCTTTACTGATCCGGGTTCTGAAGTATGCCGGATATTTGTTCTCCAGCAACCAGTTGCGCAGAAACTTATCCTCAAAGTCTGGCGCCGCAGCAAGAACCATAACTTTTACTTTAGCTGGCTCAAACACTGTGAACGGAATGGGCTCGCGACTAACCTCTTCAGAGCCCTCCTGTACAACCAGGTGGTATATGGCCAGGCCAACTTGCTTCGGTCTGCAGCTTAACTTGAAGCTACGCTTCTGTCCAGGGGAAATCAGCACAGAATCCATGCGGGTTCCCAGTCCTTCCAGTACCAGTTTCAAGGTCGAGTTACTTGTATTCTCATAGAACCCTTCAACATTCAGCAGGGCTGATGATGCCAGTCTGGAGGGCCAGGAGATGGAGCGAACTCCGTCTTCAACTTTTGCCGACTGAAATTCATAACTGCGATCGCCGACCTCCTTCAATTCCGCCGCACTTAAACCATAGCCGAAAACTTTCAGGCCAGATAGTTCCGGATGCGTACGCAGGTGGTAGCCAAGCTCGGGAATGTCGGTTATATGATTCGCTCCAAGCTCTTGAAGCAGAGCAGAATCGAGCGTAAAATACTTGACGTTCTTGGGAATATTTTTCGGGTATCCTTTTGTAAGCAACAGGAGCTTTCCGGGGATGATGGTTCTGGGCGATTTCACGCGTAGCGGAACAATCAGAAATAGGAAAGAAAGCGCCATCAGGACGGTCGCCAGAAGTCTTAGGGGAAGTCGCGCTTTATTAACCCGCCTAACCTCTACATAAATCAGAAAACAGGTTAAGAGAATTACAGCTATGATCATTGGGTAAAAACGCTCCATACTATCGGGTTAACTGGTTGAAGTAAGCCTGACTAAGATCAGATGGCCGGTGTTCTGCAACATAGGGCCTGGCTTCTGTATGGCCTAACAAGCTGTTTATTCCTTTTTCGGCAAGCCGGATCTCTGCCGGACTGAGTTTATCTGTGTTCCACCCGGAAATAACGGACTTCAGTGCTTTTAAGGCAGGCAGATACCTGGATGGCGCAGTTGCGGCTGTATGAATGAGTTCTTTTTCTGCATATTGAAGGTCGTGAAGGCCACCCAAACCTTTTCCCTGCCCGCTTACCCGGGTTTCCAAAGCCGACAGTGCCCGTTGTAAGCTCATACTCCGTTCGGATGTTGCTTTTTGTTTTTGCAGGTTTATGCTGCCACTTATATCGGCAAGCTCACCGGAAAGTCTTTTCTCCATCTTTAAAGGTGTCGTCTTGATGGTTGTTTTTGCAACGAATGCACGCGATTTCTGCTGCAGATCTTTCAGCAGGCGAAGGGCTTTGTATTCATATGGCAGTGCCTTCTGCGGTGCAAAGGTCCGCAATTGCAGTTCCGCGCTCCACATCTCCGTCAATGTCGCTTTCAATTGCTTTTTCATTTCCGGCTCAAAGAATGTCGCATCCTCCGCATTATCATGTTTATGTGCATACTGATCCATGATGGCCTCCACATTCCCAAATCCGGCGGATGCCGGCTGTTCTGCGCCATGGTCGTGCCCGGCGTTCTTGCCTTCTCCCTCATGCCCTTCTTCGTGCCCGCCGCCAATGTTGGCCTCCGATTCTTCCCCAAGAAATTTCCCGTAGCGCAGACGCAGCATTTTTTGGTCTACGCCCAAATCATTGCTCCTTGTCTTGAAATCCGCTTCAGAGATACTTGCCCGTTCTTTCAGGAGCTTTTCCGTATCGATGATGATCTGTCTTTGGGACCTGAAATATTCTGGCACCAGGTTGACGCCATTATCGATAGCCGACATACTCATCAACTCCGTTGTATCCTGTATAGACACAAAGTACATGTCTGACCGACTCTACTGCCCATGATTATCCCTGGCCTGGATATAGAAGTAGAGTTCATCACCAGGCTTCATGCCCAGGCGATTCAGCAGGAGCTGCTGAGTGACCTGAATCTGCTTCTGGTTGTTAAAACGCGTTTGTAAAGCGACTTTCTGTTCTTTAAAGTTTACCGCCTCTCCTTTTCCGCTCGCCACCGTGGCGGATATATAGGCATCGGTAATGCCGTAATCATCATGGAGTAACAACTTCAGTCCGACTTGCTGGGCTTGGCCGACATCAATGGTACTATGTTGTTCGGGTGTAAGCAGTCTGATGGCGACCGGCTGATCGGGAATGATCTCCACCTGATAGAGGTCCGACTTCTTTCCATCCAGCATTAGCTGATAGAAGCCGCCTGTGCTTAAGGCTTTGCTGAACCTCCAGGAGCGACCGGTCTGATCAGCGGACCTGAGCCTAACTACCTGCTTGTCATTCCAGATGATAGCCAAGGTTTTAACGGGCGCTGATGTCTCGATCTGCCAATCGGCTGTAGCCCCTTGTTCTGCGCGAATGCCGAACTGCTTTTGAACGCGAACCGGCTTACGGGTATACGCTGGTGCCGTGATGGAGACCGTATAGGCTGTTATTTCTGCAGGCACGTTCTCTTTAATCGTAGCCGTAGTTTCCATTGCCGGACCTTCCACAGGAGGGCCCTTGGAAGATCTTTGCGGCAAGTTGGCCAACCCAACCAGAATCAGTATACTAACCAGAAGTAAAATAGAAGGCCTGAAAAGGCGGCTGTACAAAGAGGCCGGGAACTTCTGTTCGACCAACAAGGCATCTACACGTTTCCGCTGCAGATTTTGTAAACCGGAAAGGTTCTGGGGATCGGAGATGATTAGTTCTGAACTTTCTTCTACAACCGGGTAGTGCCAGTCTACATAGCGGCAGACATCCTGGAGGCTGACTGCCCAGTACCGCTGAAAAAAAGATAGCAAGGCAAAGGCAACAAGAAAGGCCATTGCAAAGGCGGGCACGAAGAAGGGCATGAGGGAGAAGGCAAGAACGCCGGGCACGACCATGGCGCAGAACAGCCGGCATCCGCCGGATTTGGGAATGTGGAGGCCATCATGGATCAGTATGC
>Ga0115848_100459_pt1 | contig 15944 bp, 14 predicted proteins | sample InSIn3gowninarea_FD_83862 | JGI IMG/M metagenome (GOLD analysis project Ga0115848, IMG submission 83862) | reverse complement strand
TCACTTCAAAACTCAACTAAAGCGACATATTAGAATCAATCATTTCCGAAATAAATGAAAAATATCTTTGACATGGATATTTGAGGTAATGTGGTCTCTCACTCCCCCCAGGATTATTCTCCTCACCTTGGCTACATCTTTATTCCATTGGGCTAGATTCTCGGCATTAGCTGATCCTGGTTTTGGAATGTCTGTCTTGACATAATCCAATAATTCATTTTCATCAAGTACTGCCTCCATGCGAGCCTTCCAGGCAATGAGATTCGAGTTGCCTTCGAAGGTATAATCTAATCTCAGTCCATTGAAGGCCATTCTCCCATCTCTGAGAAAATCCTACTACATTGAAGCTGCAAATTCAAGCCTCCTCGGGAAAAAATTTCGAAATTATTATTTTAATGTGAATCCTACTCTGATACCATGTAGAAATTTGTTAGAGTTGCAACTGCTCAAGAAATTTAATCTAAAATCAAGAGACTCAATTCTAATCTACTGATTTGTAGAATAACATTCACAATTTAGAACAACATGCATATACATGCAATAAGAAAAACCACAAATACATAATTATTTATAGGGGAACCCAACTGGGAAAAACCCATCAAGCCTATTTGCATTAATCAATGAATTGAGAAACAATTACAATTTCTAGCTCCAGCTCTTAGCTCAACCTGCAAAAGAATAAATTTTCCCCTACTCAATGAACAAGCTCTAGCCAATACTTAGCCAATTATTTCCTCACCAAGGCCCCTATTTCCTTGCGTAGATCTTGAGGAAATTAGCCCTATTTCTTTAGTATTTTTCTCCAAAATGATTGTGCAATTCCCAATGATTAATTACTGATTGCGTGCAACACCTGTAAACTCAACACTAGTTTACCATTGATGTTACACTACCTTGGAATCTCCACCACAACTAAACAATTTGAATTCCTTGCATGCATGAGCTATTTTTGGTTGATTGATTAGTTAACTGGATGATATCTGAGTTAGAATGATATCCCACATCACAAATGACCTCCAACTAATTTTATTAACTATTAGAACTAGTTTAACTGAGTACAACTGGAAATAACTCACCTAGATTGCTATAAATTAGCAATCACACATGCATAACTGAACTCCAAGCCCTCTAACTCTATTGTAGTAAGCTAATTGACTGACAAGAGCCATGTCACATCAGTTAATTGTCTCCAAGTTTTTTGTTGATGTGGAAATTCGATTTACTCAATATGACTAAGGCTAAAGTCTAATTGAGCCTTTCTTGCTAGACTTCTCAACATGAATATACTTGTGGGCTAGATGGTACGAGCAACCTCACTCTAGCCCTCGGGCTCAGAGGGAGGTTGATTTCTTTCATTGGATATATATATATATATGATTTAGTATGTGTCTATAGGTGCAAACATTTCCTTAAATTTCACATCTAAAAACGATTTGCACCAAAAGGGATTTTTCCCTTGGTAGATATGAAGTTAAGATGGATCTAGGCTAGTTTATAATGCAAATCTTTTTCTCTTTTTATTAATATTTTTTTTAATAAATATTATGTGTTAACTTTATCTCAAACATAGAAATAATTACACATCTCCTTCATAGCCAGAAATAGAAATCATTTTTAATTTTCTTCTTTTAAGTTTAATGACTTTTTCTCTTTATTTACATATAATTATTTTATTTAAAGTGGATATTGAAATATTTATTTATGGAGTATATTGAAATAATTTGTTTTTATTAATAATTTTTTAATTGTTACTTGTCAACCTTATATTAATATAAAAGGAATTACACATCTCTCTTATTTGATTGTAAAAAGTACATTCTTTTTGTAACTTTCTACAAAAGTTTTCTATTAATAAAAAAAAGTATTACATTGAGTGCATATAGCCATCGATATTCCAGAAGGACTAACTTGGGATAGCATGCCTCCAACCAAGTAAGACAAAGTAAGCACCATTACTAACTACAATCATATTGAGGATTGAGGTGCTATAGAAACCAAGGACACAATAAAAGACTGGAACGTTAACAACAAAATATATCCATTGGCTACTGCCAGATTTTCTTGACAAGGATCATGCCATGATAACATGAGTATACTAAGAGGTAGTCCATTAGACTCAGACTAAACACATTCAATTCATGCCAAATGAGAAAAACCATAATATTGATCGCCCAGTTGTCGAAGAGGATACCCAGGGTGCCTCCAAGAGTTCCAGTATATGATGTCACCTGAGGAAGAAAAAATTGAACCATTGAGAACCTCATCAATATAATATAATAATTGGAGAAATAGGTGAGGAATTAGCAAGAGGAGAGGTGATAATAAGAGGAGATGCAATAAAAGGTGGTGCATTAATGATTGCAGGGGGGTCATTGAGATGCTTCGTCTCATACTCCGACTCATAAACCACATATTTTTTCACCCTTCTTAATTGTGACACAATATCATCCAAGCATAAATGAAGATTCTAGAGAAGTCATTTAATATCCTCCTACCTTACAAAAAGTTTGTAATTATCCACTTTCTTATCTCTGAGGACCATGGGGAAGAAGGTATCCATCTGTTGGTGCACTGCCAGTGAGTGTAGAAAGTGAAGTCTCTGTTTTATGAATTCCCCCAAGTCAGAGATCCATTTGAGTCCATCTTCTTCAACCTTAGAATCAGAAAAGTATGAACAATCTCCACACTCCTTTGATTCAAGGTGGAAAATTTCCCTCATGACTCTGGGAGGAACAAAATCAAAATAATTTGCATTTGACTCCCACTAAAACAACTTACGACAATGAGATGTTGAATTGTTTGTCCCCCCTCTACGACTTTCCATTCTTTGTCGAGGCTTAGTTACAGAGGGACACGAGTAGTTCACACGCAATTGGAGAACACAATAACCAATAGGAAAAACAAAGAAACAAACTCCGAGCTCTTCAAATCTTGACGCAATTAGAAGAAACTCGTCTTAGAATTTATACAATTGGAACCAAATAACAGTACATTGATGACTAGCCCAACAAACTATGAATTGAACATAGACTGAGCCCAATGGCACTAAACAGGAGAAAGCTCGCTTCAAAGTCAAACAAACAACATACACAACACCTCTCAACTTGAGAGGAATATAATTGAAGGGTTGACCCTAAAAACTTATTACACCCCAAATTCCAAACACAGAAATAAGTTCAAATTGAAATATACGAACAACAAAGGAGACTTGAAACCCATAACACCTAACTAGACTGTAAGGGAGATTGCAATCGTTAAAACCATATGGAGAAATTGTCTGGATATCATACACCACAAACCAAGACCAAACAATTAAAGAGATACCCGTAGAATCAGTTCTTTAGAGCACCGAGGTGGGTAGAATCGCCACCAATTTGAAGGTCGAACCAGTCGTTATGTTATGCAAAAACAAAATGAAAAACATTAACCCACTCAATTGCTTCTAGAACTGAAGGAAAAGGATTTAAAGTATGTCGTCTTGGCATCCCAACATGTATTACTGGGAAATTGACCATGAGGGGAGACACAAACAACCTCGACATCTAGAGAATACCACAAATGAGAACCATAAACAACAAGGTGAGGAGATCTCCTCCCCACCACCCGAGATAATGTCGCATTGTTGCCACCCTATTGATATTCCCATACATTTATAAAAAAATACATTTAAACATAACAATATAATACCATCTAAAACATATAATGCATTTAAATATAAAATATTATTGAAAAAAATTAATAAAATTATATATATATTTGAATTTTTTAAATATATAAATAAATAAATAAATATATTAAATATAAAATTTTATTGAAAATACAAGACAAAATGAGTAAGTCATTAAATTAAATTTATTGAGTTTATGGTTTCTTCTTCAATTTGCCCCAAAAAAAAAAGAAAATGTACCATTGACCTGTACACATTTCACTGACAATGCTTTTGATCATATTATACGAAGAGAGGAATCGAAGCCGACTCTCTCTCCAAAATTGGATTGGAATTTTGAAACTCCAGTAAAATCTCACAAAACACATGTTTTCGTTAATATGGACTATAAAAATCATACCTTCTAAACATTTTCTCATAAGTATTTTTTGGGGTCTGTTTATAATGTTTGAAAATATATTGCAGATGTAATTTTGAGACTATGATGATATCTCTTTGGACTTGATTTGGTTGGATAAATTATTTGAAAATATCTCTTTGGACTTGGTCTTGGTTTGGGATAAAAGATCTCCTCCGTTTTTAATGAATAGTTAGTTTTAAAATTAGTTAAAAGAAATACAAAATATAATTGTAATTTTATTATGTTAAAATAAAATTATTATTATTTTTTAAATAAATAAATTACTAAAAAATTAAAATAAAATAAATTAATAAAAAACAAAATAATTAAGTGAATATTTTATAAATAATAAATGAAGTTATAATTTTCGATGGGGTGATTAATTGTTTATCCAGCTGTCACATGTGAGGCCATTGGGGTTTGTCTTCTCTCCACGTGTTCATTAACTTCTTAATCATGCATGATCTTGGTATTCATTTCTCTTGCACAATGTTTGATCCAGCACAATTTGTTGATAAATTCGAGGGCGGGCTTGTGTATCAGTTTAGTGTGGAAGCTTGAGCGATGAATTTTGGTCAAGAGGAACAACGAAGAGTGTGGGTTTGGTTCCATGGCAACTCCCTGGGGTTTCGGCCTTGTTTGAGAGGTGCAGTGGAGGTCAGCGACATTGTTGCGTGGGTCGGGCTCTGCCATCTGCTTTGCCCATAGGATCCAGGCACCAAAATGGGCGAGGAGCCGGGTCGTTTCCAAGATTTCATCTGTTATAAGCTCGCATTTAGGAAATCAATTTATTAGGATCTCCAATCTTCCAAGCAGGGTAAGAAATATGTGTTCTTAAATTTGTCTGCATGTCTTTATGATTTGAGGGCTACCTCTCTGTTTTTTTATGACTGCGCTGGTTTTGCCTCCTCGTGGGCACTATTTGATCTTTACTAGGGTGAGGGTGCCTCTGGTTTGGCTGGGGGGTGGTCTGTGTGCTCATACTGGATTGACGTCACGAAATTTGCCCCTTTGGCCAATTGTGGTTGCGCTGTCTGTGTTGGTGGGTGATTTGAGTGGTGGGTGAGGTCTGCACTTCCCGACATTCTGGTCTGGACGATTTATTGTCTTTCCTTTCTTAGAGCTTGGGTGGTTGGCACCCAAGCACATTCTTATTCTCTATTGAGGTTTTTTGGTTCGAGTCACTGTATTGTGTATTGTAGGTTTTATACAGGTTCTGTCTTGGGGGCTTGCCACTGCTGGATGGTAGGCTCAGTTCTTTCCACTATGCCTCGCCAACGGGGATGGTAGGCTCGGTCCTTTCTACTATGCCTCTCCAACGGGCTTTCCCTCGCTGCAGGGGAGGTCAACAAGCCCAAGTAGGATGTCCCGAGCTCGGCTATAGCTCGTCTTCTGCCAATTTAATCAGCCGAGACACTAAGGACGTTGAAGCTCTTTGTCCAGCCCACTCGTCTGGTCATGTAATAACACCTGCTACCATGAAATCTATTGTTGAACAACTCCTAAACATACATATTAATATGGACATTCTCAGGGACCACAGGTATGAATACTGAAATAAAATTATGGCCTATTTTCTGGAGTAGTTGGACAACCTCTATCGCAGTCATCGTCGCAACAATGACCACCTTCGCAACCTAGAAGCATGGGTGGAACATATGCATGATCGGGTCGGCGTCTTTGCATATTCCCATGTACTTTCCCCTCCTTGATATGCTATCGTATTTTTTGGTTTCCTTTTTGTTTACTTGAGTTATGCTAAGGCTTGAATGCCTTCTGGAAATAATGTTTGTAAAATGTTTGTTATAGTATTCTCCAGTCCCCAATCTCAACAAGTCTGGTTGGAATGAGAGAGCGGGGATTGTTGAGACGAATTCTGTAAGCTGTGCCTTTTTGGAAATCTAATGAAAGCATTTTTGAACGAAAAAAATAAAAAATTAGATGAAGTTATAATAAAATAAAATAAAATAAAAAACATTTCAAAAATAAAAAATAAGTTTACAGGGTGAAGAATAGATGGTGATGGGGTCTACTGTTAAGTATTTTGTGATGTGAATGTCACAAGTTCGAAATTCCATGTGCGAAAATATAGCCATGTTAAGGGCTAGTGCGACCTAGGCCATTCGTGATCCCCAAGTGATTTTGACGGCTTAGATGCCCTTGAGTCGCAATTTCTAAAACCAAACATTAGGTGTGTAATCATATTAAGACTCGCACTATTTAACAAAAAATTAAAAAATAAATAAAAATAGATAGAAATAAATAAAAAGAAAAGAAAAAAAAGGTTGAAATAGGTTAAAGGTATACTCAAGCAAGAGAGAAATGACACACATAATGAGTTGAAGGAGGTTACGAGAAAATGATCGATTTTAGAATGACAAAGATATTTTTCATTTATTTCGGAAATGATTGATTCTAATATGTCGCTTTAGTTGAGTTTTGAAGTGATGCATTTTATTAATATTATTTATTAAAATTTTAATATTATTAATTTCTTAATAAAATTAATAAAATAGTTTATTGAATTTTAATTAAAATATAAGTAATAAAAACATATGTGGTCTTTGGCGTGATTCAAATGCTCAATAAAGATATATTTAATAATGGGATAATGGGTGGTGTCAAAGTACCGACTTTAGTTTTATGGTTTCACCTGTTCGACTCATGTAAGAGAGTAAGCGAGACTCGAACACACTCCAATGACAAGCTTGTCCTTGTTAGTGGGATTGAGTTTAAAACTCAAATATGGTTATACACAGATTAAATGAGCTTGGGTGATGGGAGATGGCACATTGCAAATATTGGGTTTCGAACTATTGTGGTTTCTTGGCTTGGCGTGGCTTCGTTTCTCGTTTCCATCGAATGCACCCTAGCTATTGTTTCTAGTGAGCAGTATGTCCTCACTAAGTTCTACTAAGACGGTAGGCTTGTTCATTGTTTTCTTAGATGGTGCATTTGTTTTCAGTTTTGTCGGGCGCCCTCCTGCTTATCAGGGGTGGTAGTCAGGTTTTTGCCTTATCCTTGTTTAAGAGGATATTGGGGCACTCTGTCTCGACTCTTACAAGTTTCTAACTACTTCTATTGGTTTATGTTGTTGGGTCAGACTTTGGGGTCCATTTTATTATATTTTCTCGACAATTTCCTTCCCCATGCATCCATTTATATCGGCCAATTTCTCCTCCAGATGGATCAACTAGACCAGGGGTTTTATTGGATGTGGGGTGTTTGCCACCTCTCACTTCAATTTTGAAGGAAAAACCCCATGTTCGACCCCACTCTCAAAATGATTTGCACCCTTGTCATGATAAGCCTTTTCTCTCGATGGGCCATGATGTTGAAATGAATAGAGTATCTAGTTTATCTACTAGTGATCTCATTGGTAGATTTTATTATATTTCCCTTAGAAACTCTTAGTTACAGGCTTGGGTGTTGTCTCATTTGAAACCCTTGCTGGGTTACTTCCCTATTATCAACATGCTAATGAACAATTGGATACATTTCCATTCCCGGGACGAGGGGGACCTTTTCTTTGTCCTGCAGTGTTCTTGGGTTCTAGGTCGGGGTTTCTTATGGTTGCAGAGGTGGAGTGTCAGATTTAAACCCCTTACAAAGAAGCCAAAATCCCAATATCTTTGGGTTAAATTGGTGGGTTTCTTGTTGGAGCTTTGGACTTGGCAGATTGTGACTCGGGTTGTAAACTACATTGGCCACTTTGTTTACTTCGACGAGTTATCACTAGTGGCTTATGATAAAATAATCTTATGGGTCTTAGTGGAAATGGATATGATGTAGGGACTCCCATCTGAAATGGATATCTCGTTAGGGGATTACACGTTTTTTCAAAGATTCGAGTTCTGTAAGGTGCCATTTAGATGCACACTATTCCACTAGACGGGCGTCTCAAAATGCATTGTAATTATTCATGGCTGAAAATCACCAAAAACCCTGGTGTTGGATTTAGGGTTTCAATGCTTCCAACTCATGTCTCCTATTTTCCATTGAATGCCATCTTATCAAGGGTTTCTAATGTTGACAAGGAGTTGGGGATGCAGTGGCCCTCTTCAGTGACAGGGTTATCAAGGCTTCACCTACTCTGGGGATGATATTAAACCCTTCAAAGGCTTCTTTTCATGGACATCCCTTTTGATGCCTTGCTAATACGATTATTAATGGTCAGGAGAATGGTGGACTCTCAGTCCCTATGGTTGGAAAAGGTCCTTTGGATTTTTTAGGTAGTGTTGCAGGTCAATCGTTTGAGACTCTTTCTTCTCGAAGAGAGATTTTTTGTGGATTATCTTTGCATGTTATTTCCTCTATGCTTGAGGTTTCAACCCCACATAGGGTTGATGATCCTGAAAGGTGGTTGGCTTTTCAGTCGAATCCAAGTTGACCCGGGGGTTTTCGGGGCATCTTCAACTTAGGAGAGGATCCTTAATCAATAGGCTCATCTTTCTCAAGGACTCTCTCAATTGTTTCCTTTTGTCGGGGTTTCAAAGGATATGGTGGTCCGCAAATTTTCTGATGTTACTCACTCTTCGAGCTGGATGGACTTCGATGATATGCCTCATCTGACTACTTGATCAAAGGGGTATCATTCACTATTAGATGCTATATCGGGTAATCTCCTCCAATCACTCTCTGCAGAAGATGTTATTTTATTGGATACCAAATTTTTGATTCCATTCATGCTAGTCTCCCTCCTGATTATACTTTCCCTGCTTTTGTTTCCTCTCTGTCTTACCCTATACCGACTTCTTCTTTTGTCCCTTCATGTATTAACCCTCTACTTCGATTTGTTGGTATCTCTAGAACTTTGTTTTTTTACTCTTTCTTATTCAAGGACCCTATTGTTTCTTCCCATGATCCCATGCCCAATTATCCTTTGGAGAAAATCTCATCTTCTTGCTTCAATTCCATTCTAGGGTATCCTCTCTGTGAGACTCCCTCTCCTAGGACCTCTCTTATAAAACCTCTCTTAAGATGACCGCCATTTCTACGATTCCCTCGCCTTCATATACTATGAGTCCATTGGATGACTCGATCCCCTCCTTCTAGAATGTCACTATTCACAAGAAGAAACCCAACAAAAAGGACCTCATCTGTGATAGTGCCATCCACGAGGACCTTTTCAATCACATTTCTAACCTTCCTGACTCATCAAGGGCCCTTAGAGCATATGTACCCTCTCAGGATGGTTCTCAATGATTATTATCTCACTGAATATTAGGGTTGTAGGGGTTTCCTTGAAGTCTCATGCTTTGTGTAGACTTATTTCACTACATCGCCCCTCCATCAATTATTTTTAGGAGATTGGTATCGACTGAAAAAACTTCTGAATCTCAGTTAAAAAAATTACCACAACTGGTGCATCTGTGTTGTAGACACATTGGGTTATTCTGGGGGTTTATCGATGTTGTAGAACACTGCTCTCTGACCCTTTTCCTCTTTGGATGGGATTATTATGGAAGGGTTCCTCAGGGGTCTAGACAGGAAGGTTGTCTTGGTCAATTGCTATGGACCTTATCTGAACAGGGAAGTTTTATGGAGTCATATTTCTCAAAGTGTTCTTCTCTTTGAACACTCTCTTATCCTTGGGGGAGACCTAAACTTTAAAACTTCCATCAATGAATTATGGGGAGCCTCAGTTCAACTAGATCCATTTGTTGTTGTGATTTACCTGTTCCTTCTTGACTCAAATTTGGTTGATATTTGTCGTGTGCCTCTTGCTACAACTTGGAGAAATGGGTGATCTAGGGTGGAAGGGATTGCTAAAGGTATATATCATTTTCTTATTTTAAAATGCTTTCTATTTTCAGCGGGGTGATATCATTCTTGGATTTTCTAGGATACCATTTCAGATCACTCTCCTATTTGTGTGTCGCTTGACTTTACCTCTTTTATTCTCAAGAGCCCCTTCAAATTTAACCACTCCTGGTTAAAAAAGGGATCCTTCTTTGCTTTGGTTCATGATTGCTGACATAGATTCTAGTTTGACCCTTATTGTTTTCTTATGGAGGTTTGGATTCATAAATTTTCCTTTTTAAAGGAACATGTTAAACATTGGGCTAGTGCTCTTCTCCAAAAGGAATTAGAGTGTGTTGATGCGCAAATTAATTTTTACCAATCATCACTCATTGCTAGAGGTTCTTGGATGTCACAAAAAAAAAGCTTTGCTCATTGGTTGAAAGAAAGGCCTTCCTACTTAGAGTTGAGAAGGAACGTTGGTGGTTGAATAACAACATGATTTGGATCTAGAGGGTGATCGAAATACTATTTTTTTCACAATGTTTCCTCCCACCACGAAACAAAAAGGCAATATGGGATGTTTAGGATTTAGAGGGTAATTGTGTCTATTCTCAAAAGGATTTGGAGAGGGAAACAAGAGCACATTTCTCTTGATTATTCAGGGACTCGAGGGACTACTCTATCAAGGCTCATCTTAACTTAATCAATCACTTCCCTCAACTTTTCTCGGTGGAAGAGTTTGCTAAGATGGGAGAACTTGTCTCCTTGGAGGAGATTAAGGAGATCTTAGATCCTTTGCAAAAGATAAGAGTCCTAGACCACATGGTTGGCCAGTTTAGTTTTATCTTGCCTTCTTTGATTTGTCAGGTAAGGACATTCTGAATTTGTTTGAGGTCAGGACCATTACAAGAATTTCTAGGGCGATTAATGCCACTTTCCTGGCATTAATCCCCAAGTGCTTGAAGCTAGTTTCTTTTGATGAATATAAACCAATTTATTTTTGCAACCTCATATATAAAGTCATATCAAAGGTGTTGTCCAACATAATGAAGAGTATCCTCTCCTCTACCCTCTCGACTGAAGAATTTGGTTTTCTCCTTAGAAGGTTAATCCATGATGCAGTTGGGGTGGCATAAGAGGTGATTCACTCAATCAAGACAAAACACCGCATGGTACTTGTTTTCAAGATGGATCTTGTGAAGGCATATGACCGTGTGAATTGGAACTTTGTTAGAATTTTTATCTTCACATTGGATTGAATTTCCAAGTAACAATTTGGATTATGGATGTGTTACCTTTGCAAATTTTATTGTCCTTATCAATGGATCACCTACTGTTTTTTTCATCTCCTCCAAATGATCGAGGCAGGGATGCCCCCTTTCTTCTTTGTTATTTCTTTCAATTATTAAGGGGTTAAGCAGGCTGATTATACAAGGCAAGGATGAATGGTGTATAAAAGGGGTAAAATTATCAAAGGCCTTTTATGTTACTCATTTTATTTTTGTTGATGATATCTTGATCTTTGGTGATGGTCTAGTTTCCAAATGGTGTTAGAAATTAATTAATAGAGCAATGAAATACACAAAATATTGTGGAAATACAAATACATAGAACAAGATAGACACAAATATATTTGGTTCACCCAATTTGGGCTATGTCCACAGAGAAACAACCAATCCTTCCTTTTATATTATCCAACAAAATGAAGAGATACAACCTGCAACAAGTCTGCTGTAATTTACTCTTCTCTCACACACAATGTCCTCTCCCTTTCTCGCTCAGAAGAATGATACACATCCACAATACAATTCCCTCATATAACCAAGGGGTTTCCTTCTAGGGGAAAAAACCCTAAATTACATATATCTTCTACTGTCAGATCATTCACCTAATGAACGACCCAGATTGACTAGGAAATCACAATATTTTACAAGGTAATTTTTCATTTATTTTTAGCTTCGGTGGCAATGCCCTCAAACCCTTGCTAAGGGTGGGATCCAAACATGCATCCCCCCCCCGCTGGACCACCCCAGTAGCAGTAGTGGGGGGGAAAGCCCCCCCACACTCCCTTGTTGGGGATTGGGATCTAAACGCGACTGAAACAAGACCTCTGAATCAGAAAGATAATCAGGCTCCACAACCAGCAAATGGAAAGTCTACAGTGATATTTTTAACTCTTTCTTATTTTCCACTAGAATGTTCATAAGTCAGAGTAAGTCTTCTTTTTTTTATCACAATTTGATGGATCAAGCCATTTCCACTATTGTCTCCTTTCTACCTTATAAAGCAACTATGTTGGAACAAGGCTTTTCCTATCTTGGTTTTTATCTAAAACCTAATTATTACCTAGTGGGGGACTGGTCATGGCTTCATAAGTGTGTTGAGCATCGCATTAACAATTGGTGTTATCGGTGTGTTTGATGGATAATTCTCTTCTACGGACATAAGTGAACTCATTGGATATAGTGGCTAGATCTAGAAACAATACAAACAAAAAACACATATGATTTACTTAGAGAAATTAGAACATGGAGGAAAGAACTACCTAGAATCCAACACAAGTTCTCCTTTCTTGCTTGCTTGTAAGCTTTATCTCCAACTCCAAATGCTAAAAGTGGAACCTCCAAAACAACTAAAACAAGAAATACAAATAACATGTACTAACATCTCTAAACAATGAGTCAATAAGGCATTGCAATAGCTATGAATTAATGATACACAAGTATTGGAAAACAAAGAAATTTTTGTATTAATGAAAGTAGGAGAAATTACAACCCTTTACTGATCTTGACCTTGTAGATGTATCCCAGCTATTTTCTCCTTCCTTTGTTGCAAAGCAAGCCTTTAATCACAACTCAAGTGCATGGATGGATAATGGATCCTTAGGCACAAAGCAACAACATTAGGGCATACCTAATAGTCTCCAAAAGCCAACCTAAACTCCATGGGAGGCAATAAATTTATAGGATAAATGGGGTGGTTTTGGATTTACTAATCTAGGACTTAGATCCATAAATGAAGGAGGATAAGCTCTAGGGATAAGAGGTAAGACCTCAAGTATAGGAATTTGAGATCCTTATATAATAGTAAGTAGTTAAAACCACTCGGGAAGCTTCTGGAAAGAGAAGATTCAAAATTATTTTTAATTTTTACCGAGTTCTAGAGGCCATAGCATTTGTAGCAAAGGGAGCATGCACTGGTCAGTGCAGTTGCTCAATGTACAACCTACAACAGTGTAGGTTTCTCAAAGGGAAGTGCAATGGGTCTAAAAATTATGGTTTTGAGCTGTTTAACCCAGAACTCTTGGAATTTTTGGAGAGATGATGCTTTAGTCTTTGCAGGGGATGAATGTAAAGTGTTAAAGGACGATGATTGATCCAGTTCCTAGGCTATGTGACAAAATTACCTATAACATATTTCCCCCTAAAGTACAAATTTAGAAGTAGCAGCTGAGGACTAAAGTGCTTTACTATGTGACAAGTTTGGATTAAGAATATATTGGTCGAGATCATCATCTGTTACAATACATAATAATCATGATACCTTTGTTGAGGTAGGCATACCCATACTCAACATGTCAGCCAATTTACATGTACAATAATCAAAGTCACATCCATTGATGATGAATGGTGGAACCATGCTTGGATGACTTTCTGAATAATCATAGCCATCATACATTTTTATCTTGTTTGAATCCTAAAATTGCAACCCACATGGATGAAACTAGATTCCGGGTCTTCTACCTCGTCACTCGATAATATGAGTCTAACCATGTGAATAAATGAATTGATTTCGAACATGGTAGACACCATCTAATTATCGGGCAATGATGTAAACTGTTAACAGATACGAGAGGAACCATCGATAATGTAATGGATCTCAAGGTACTACAGTATAATCTATGTGATTTGAATGAATAAGCTGAAGTTGAACACCACACAGAATCTTCTGATTGAAGGCCAATGATGAGAACTTGCCATCGAAAGGGAGGAAAATTGCCATTGAGTTATGCAAGCTCCAAGGCACTGAAGGGAGTTTCTAAGTCAATTTCTTGGATAATGTGTTGATGTCAATAGGAAGTGATCCATCATAGGAGGGCCTTGATGTATCCCTTATCAATGACATGAAATGGGTATCAAGATTTGAGATAGAATATAATCATGGAGAGCTGGTTTAGGAGAGGCAAACATGAAGTTAGGCTTAAGGGTATTGTAGCAAATGTCAAATGAAGATAGACTTTCTCTTGAACCTATCAACAACATTGAATTTGAGTTGGAAACATTGACATAAAGACCCATCATGAAGGCTTTCATTAAGGTGTAATTAATAGAGCAAGCAGATTCCCCAACCCAAAGCAGTCACACAGGTGAAGTGAAAGAGTGTCATGTTCAAGAGTGCCTCACTACCATTAATAAGTATGATGCCCCATTTTCCCAATTTCCCAACCATTTCTGGCCAATGCCTTTTTATTTTTGACTAGCTTAAAGAGGATAACCTGTGCTTGATCTATAAATTCATCCTACAAACGAATCCTTCTGAGTATTTTTAATGATCCCTGAGAAGGAGTGGTTCGTTCTCGTCATGCTAGACGATTCTAACGTTGTTTAATAGTTCTTATGAGTCCAATGAAGATATAACTTGACTTCTTTTTCATGTTTAGAGAATTTGAAAAAGAGGTGAAAAAGAAAACTCGAAGATATTCCTTTTCGTATATTTGTCCCTTGGCCCTGAAAAGGCGTAAAATGATACCCAGGAGAACCTTTTAGTCATGTTTGACTGAATTATTCTTTTTTCATAAATAGTCTATATAGTCCAAAAAAGGGTTAAACTTAATATGTTTAGAAGATACTAAGATGATCACCAAAGAAAACCATTAATGTAAACGTAGAATTAGAGAAGCCCTTGAATTAAGAATCACCCTAACAACATTAATAGAGATAATGGCCTTGATATTAGTAGTCAGTAGTTTCCCTTCCTCACTATAAACCATAAATAATGACCATTTTTTGGTTTTTATGTGCTCCTTTATGATCTTTTGTTCCCTTATTTACTGATTTACCTCTCTTTACCCTATATGTTTTTGTTCAACCCTCTTAGCTTCTCTTTTGTGTGTGTCTCTCTTTTTCTTGGCTCCCCATCTCATCCCTCCCCATATTTTACCATGTTTCTATTCACATTTATATAGATTTATATAAATTTTTACTCACTTAAGTTTCCTTAAGTATAAAAATAACAATATCTTACATTATCTTCATTATATATAATTAACATAATTCATTCTTATTTATTCATGTTTCACATTTCATTATTTTTTTAATTCCATTATATCCACTAAAATTTTAATATATACTCTTCTAGGTATATCATCAATTAGTTAATTTATTAATATAGTTCATCTTTTATTCACATTTAACTTTTCATAGTAACTTCTTTAATTCAATTTAACCCATCAATAATTTTAAACATATACCCCTCTATGTTTTATACAATAATATTTATTCTCTATCTATCTTTATAAAGATATATTTTTATAGATAATTTTATAAAAATTATTATTATTATTATTAATATTAATATTTCTATTTATATATATTTTTATATTTACATTTCCCTTAGTTGGCTAAAATTTTCCTTAAACATACCTACCCACTATTTATTCTCAATCGCTCTTCAAAATTTTGCATGTCTTAGCAATGGACCTGGATATTGGCTCTGAAACATTGACCATAAAACTCACTTCTGTGAATCTTCCTAGATCAACTAAAAAGGGTTAAGGTTATACTAGGCAGGTGCCTTTTGATTTAGTTTAACGAGTGCGAAAGAGACAAGTGCTTGACAATATTTCATATTTTGGGAGTCAGAAAAGAGCTTAAAGAGAACTCCTCCCAGAGGAACAAGTGGTATAAAGGGTAGCAACTGGTTAGGGTCATCATGGAATTTCTCAAAAATAAAGAGGTTAAGAGGAAGGCTAATGAGACCACTCATTGCAGTAGTTACTCAAGAAAGGGTAAAACACCAAGTGAAAGAGAATGATAAGTCAAACAAATGGTAAAATATGGGGAGGGATGAGATGGGGAGCCAAGAAAAAGAGAGACACACACAAAAGAGAAGCTAAGAGGGTTGAACAAAAAC
>Ga0115848_100458_pt1 | contig 15952 bp, 11 predicted proteins | sample InSIn3gowninarea_FD_83862 | JGI IMG/M metagenome (GOLD analysis project Ga0115848, IMG submission 83862) | reverse complement strand
TTAAACCACGAATTTATGATGTCTTAGAAGAAGGAAATTCTGTAAAAGATTGATTAGAACCATGTTAAAGAAATTCTAGGGTTCTTGAGGTTTTGATGAAGTCTTGGGCTTATTAATCCATAGTTAATGATGAAAAATTGCATCCTTGACGTTGTAAACATCTGGTATAATGTTATAATGTTAGTAGTAGGATTTTTGGGACGTTTGGAGTTGGAAAATATGAATTTGGATGAAGAAAAGTGATGAAACCCGTAACTGCAGAATTGCAGTTTTGGCAGACCTGCTTGATCGATCGATCGATCACAGGTCTTCGATCGATCGAAGGATCGATCGATCGATACCCAGACGTCGATCGATTGACCCATTCTGGCAGACTAAACTTTCCCTTAGTAATTAATTATTGTGATTTAAATTAATTAAAATCTTGGGGCACCCTTAGTAAATTAAATTGGGGAATAATTATGACCAGTAGGTTTTATTAGGATGATAAGACCTTTCGTATAAGGTGGAAATGAAGTTCTTCGGAATGTTTATATTTAAGAAAACGGTGGAACTAAGGGTTAAAAGTGAGAGACGCGTAAGATAATTACTTTGAAGTGTTAGATGATTATCTACTGAATTTGAACTTGAAGAATTAGAGACTCACGAGTGCCAATTTATAAGTTAGGATAATTCCACAATTTAAGGAAAGAAGTAAAATGTTATAAGTGAGAATTAAATAACGAATAATAAGGGTAAATCCCATAATTGTGGGTCGGGAATATATATACCTAGATTTGTTATGGTAATATTGGGTATATTTATATGAATGTGTGTACATATATTATATTCATGTGAAAAACTACCCGCGCTACTTGCTATCCTTGAGGTTACCGCGCTGGGACAAGTCTTATCTCGATGGGACCTTTACGAGGGATATTGACTTGTACCCTAGAAGATAGATATCCTTGGTACAGGCTATTGAATTGATAGTTCAGACGGTCCTAAGAGGCGTGGGGTATGTACTGACCTCTTAGAGACTTGGGATCTATACTTCGCCTCACTATTGTTTGTGTATGTGTTAATACAATTCGAGAGTGATTCCGAATTTGTATTCCCCTTGATATGAGTGGTATGGGGTTTGGATAGTGGAAGTATGCACGCACCATAGTTTTATTTGGGGTGCCGTTACAATATATATATTACACGAGTAGCTAATATATATATATGTGATTGTGAATATTGAAACTGCCTACTGTGACTTGATAAGTAGGACATGGCTGATGACTCAAATAATAAATACTTATTTTGTGAAAGCATAACATGACACTGGGAAACTTATTAAATTGATGAAGCTAAAAATGAGAGTTGTGCTACAAATTGGGAATATTCCTCTTAAACAATGATATGGTTCGGTTTCTAAATCTTAGAAGTAAGTTAAAATAAATTAAACCATTGGGAAGGTTAGTGTAATAAAATGTTAAGATAAACCGTTGGGAAGGTTAGTACCATAGGCGTGCACATTAGAAGAGAGGTGAGAATTTCTCAAGAGAGTGTCGCACTAATATGTGGTTGCATAGGCCTGTATCAATTTAAATACTTGCTAAACTATTTTTAAACTGTTGTACAATCGGGCTCTGACCCGCTTGTTGCTATCTCTTCTCTTTTGTGTATATATATATGTATTACAGGTGCCCAGCCACAGGGGCGTCTTGCTTAGGATCTCTTAGAAGACGTGCTGCAGCTTAGGTGGGAGTTGCAGGACCCTTGCTTAGACGACCTCTTTATTGACTCCACATCTATCTTAGATCATCTCTAGGGGCATTGTGTCGCCCTTTTCATTATTTCAGTTATTTCCGTTACACAGAGATTTTATTGGATTACTGTTATTAGTTTTATTCGGGATTGATTATTCAGGATTTATATTTGGTTATTTGGTATTTGGGATTTATTCAGTTTGAATTGTGTTACTTTATTTTTCGCATGTTAACATTCGATTGACGAACGTTTTAAGTTAATTGAATTGTGTTCCAGGTTTATTGTGGTATGTTTCATAATTGTGGAAATGTTGTAAGTAAATTAATCTTTTCTTTAAATAAAATTTGGAATGTAATGCTTAAATATGATTTTGACACTTAGCTTAATTATTTAGGGTGTTAAATTGGAAAATTTATTTTTCGACAGTGATGCTGAGAATGAACCAATCTGTTCACCTTGATTTAATTTAATAAAGGAGTGATCGCCCGGTATTTAATTAGGCGGAGTGTCACAGTTTGGTTCGAACAAAGTGATTTAAAAGAACTCGTTCGAACCAGCTATCAAACGATATTTGTACTTTACACTCTGAATTCTCGTTAGTAATGTCATCCCAACGAGCTCGTTCGAACGAGAAAAATTCGTTGGAACGAGATTTCGTCGGTTTTGGCAGTTCCCACTACTTTTCCCTACAACTTTTGCCAGTTTTATACACTTCGGGGCAACAGTTTTTCAAGTAAGTTTTGAGAGGTTTCTAACTTAGTTTGAGAGAAAAATCTTTTCTCCAAAAGTTCTTTTTTGTGTTTTATATATATATCTTTGCTTGGAGAGTTTTAGCACCGAGTTTTCTCTACACCAACAAAAAGAGAGTTTGGGTCTATTCTCTACCCCATAAAGGAGAAGAAATTTGTTTGCTGTAGCTTTCTCACATGGTGAAAGGCACCATGTGTGGTTGAACATTTTTGTGCCTCCATTGGTGGACTCAAAGATTCCGGTGGACTCCGGAGTTATCTACAAGGCAGAGGTTGAAGAGCGAAGGAAGGTCGGCGCTTGATGGAGTCAAGTTGAGTGGTGTAAGTCTTCTTGTCGTTGTCTTTGTAAACATACCATACCTGATGGATTCGTTAAGCAAGGGCCATCCAAGGTTTTTTCCACTTGGATTTTCCTCGTATATCGCCGTGTAGTGTGATTGTGTTAATTTTTATCTGGCAAAAATCACCATAGATGCATGCTTTGATAAACAAGATAAAAATTGGTTTAAATCATCAAACTTGTTTAATTTGGTGCTAATCTAAGTTTGGATAATTTGGGTAAGTTTAATTTAATTCATATCCAGAATTTATTTTATAAAATTTGATTTGGCCTATACTGAAAATTATAATAAATCATTGTTAGGCAAATTTTAGGACTTGGGTTGAATTAATTTTTTTTAAGTAAAAATTAAGTTGTTTGAGTAGTTTAATTTCACTTTAAATTTAACTTAATTTTAAGTTTGAAGAAATTAAAATTTGAAGTTTTGTTTGTTTAAAATTTGAATTGAAATTTTAATTGGGAATTTAATTGAACCATCACATTAATTTTAAGAATTTAAAATTTGGGGGCTTCTGCGTGCTTACAAAAAATTATATCAACTTGAATACGAAATGAAGCAAGAGATACAAATGTGAACAAGAAGGAAGAGATACCAATATGATCATATAGAGTCCCAATTTAAAACCACTTGAAACTAAAACCAAACATGTGGCAGACATTGATTAAGTGCAAAAAAAAATACACACACAAACACACACACACACACACACACACACAAATATATATATATATATATATATATATATATATATATATATATATATATATATATATATATATATATATATAAACATCACAAATAATACACAAAACACAATAAGCTTTCCACACTAGCATGGTATCTATGTGTCTAAACAAAGGTGGTAAACGGAGTGAAGAGGCATAAATTAAAAATAAAAGAATTATGACCCAATCACTCAAAAATGTCCAAGGAGTTCTAGTAAACTGAATTAACTTTATCAAACAAATATTTAGCCTCATCGTGATAGATAAAGTGAACTCATAATGGAAAAACAAGCACAATGTACACTAGCCTATAGAATATTGATGATTCTCAAATCAATAGCGTTAAACATAAATTAACTAGGACTCATTGTGCAAACCTGTTGATCTTCAACTTGTAACACCCTCAAAATTATATATATATGTGTATATATATTATTTTTTTCACTCTCATATTTTAAAGACATCCCACTTTTGAAGAATCAATGTGAAAAATTATCCTTGGAAATATTTTCTTTTATTTGCCTCTTAATGTTTTTAGGCTCTTGCCAACTGTGGCCTTTCACGCAAAGAAGATTTCTCCCTTCGTAGCCCTTTTTTTGTGCTCACTCATATTTTTAATAAAAGAACAAACTCACAGACAATAGTTCTTATATGAACAAATTCCCCAATCATATATATATATATATGTGTGTGTGTGTGTGTCTATATATGACAAAATTATTAGAAGAACAACTCACTTAGATAATGTAAAATATGAAGTTAAAATCCAAAAGAGCTCGTGCATAAGCAAGTCATTTTCGAATAACTGCATACAAGCATGATTAAGAACAATCTAAGCGATAAAATTTATAATCAAATATTTTAGACACATGAAAATATGGAATGGAGAGCATTCAAACACACTAATATACAACACAAAATGTGTAAACCTAAGCTACATATAAACAAAAATATTTTTTGGTTTTCAAACATTATTTCAAAAGACACCACATTAAAGAAAACACAAAAGACAAACAAAATCATTTTGTATTTTTTTCACAATAAGACCCAAAAGGAATAATCATAATACAAAAGACCCAAACATCATACAACTAGAAATCACATATAATATGAAGTAGAAACGTTAGTCTATGAAAACATGTAAACACAATCAGTCATTAGACTTAGCATGAGAAGTATTATGTATAAGCATCCGAGAATCAACCAGTCTAACATTTAATGTCTCCAAAATAGTTTTCCTAACCCAAATAGATGAATACATAACACCTTTGGTTTTGGGAACCATGGTGACACGAGATATATGCTTCTTAGGACCTCTTCTTAAATCACAACAAAATGCCCTAAGATGAACTTTTCTACCACAATACGAACATGTAAAAATGAGGAATGTTACCCATCGGTTGACCTTTTCTAATGTCATGGGCAATGGTTGATACTCTAAAAGAAATATAGGACTTTGATTTAGCAGGAGAAGAATTCAAATTATTAAATCCAATACCATCTCTACTTGAGTCTTTTTTCATAATTAAGAGGGACTTAGCCCACATGATTTATTAAAAAACTAGAATAGAATAGCCCCAACCTGGTGGCTTACAAAAATAAAAGGACCTATAAATATAAAAAAAAAGCTAAAAGGCTGCTTAAATCTAAGACAAGAAATAACCAAAGAATCTATTTTCATAAATCTTTTGAACTTTTTTATGAAACAATCAATAGAATTTGAAACCACATGACTGTTGTTATAGCACCTATAGTTGGCCAGAAAATCAGCACCTTTCTTTCTTCACGAAAAGTATGGATGAATTTAACCTCAAATCCTTTGATCTTAGCATGAATCAAATCTATGATATGCATTACACTCCATGGACACTTTAATCTTCCATTCAGAATTTGGATGACAATAATGGATTCTACTTTTACCTCCAAACCAAAAAGAAGAATCTCCTCACAAGTCACAATGCCTAGAGGAATAGCTTGGACTTCTTCTTGAATGTCAATACCCTTATCAAAATGGGAAACAAAGCCTCTTACAAATAAACCTTCTGAATTTCTTGTAACACCCCGCCTGCCCGGGGAGAGCGGAGCGCTACTCCGATAAAACTAAACTAAATCCACAATCAACAAGGTATAGAGCATCTGAAAGAAATTACAATAAAACAAGAGAAACCACTAATCTCAATTCTCCAATTAAATACAACAAATGTCTCTCAAAATAAATACAACTATCTAACTCGAAATAAAAATAAATCTCCAATGCTTTATACATAAAAAATAAATACAAATCTTCTCATTTTGTATTCTCGAATATTCTTCCTAAAATAATCCACGCTAAAATCATCCCAATTGGTCCATAGCGCTCAAAACCAGCGCTATCCTTCCACTAAGAGAAAATATGGGAAGTACACAATTGTAACACCCCACGATTTTGGAGACTGAGAAATTAAATTTTTGGGAAAATAAAATTTAATTAAATTGGAGAATTTTACTATTTGGATTTTGAAGTCCAAAAATAGAGAATGTCTTAAAGTATTCCGGATGATGATTTTGAGTGTACCATCGATCTCGAAAGGGTCGAGACAGTCAAAATGACTGTCATTGGATTTTATTTTGGCTCCGGAATATTTTTAAGTCTGTTTGACTCGAATTGGAGTAAACGAGTCATTTAAAGTGTGTATTAACATTTAAACTGGGGTTTATTATTTTAAGGGATTTATAGGCTCACGATTTCAGCCTTCTCATTTTAGAGAAAGAGAGAAAGCCCTAGAAAGAGAAAGAGAAGAAGAAAAGAAGGAAAGAAGAAGAAAGGAAGAGAGAAAGAGGAAGAAAGCTTGGAGATTTTCGTCCCAAACGCGATTCCGGGGATGATTCAACCTCTACAACTTTGAAGCAAGTGTTTAATTTTGCTAAATATTTCATTTGTGCAATTTATTTCATAGTTTGTGGATATTAGAAATGAATTTTTGGGTATTGTTGGCAAAACCTAGATTTTGGTTTAAATCTTGTGTTTGAGGTGTATATGATGCATTTAAGGTTTTAAAATAGGGGGGTTGGGTTAGTAGATGGGTTTTGATGTTATTAACATAATTGGGTTGAAGATTGGGGATTAAAAATGGGATTTGTGGAGTTTTTGGAAACTTGGAATCCATTAAAAATGGAGGTTGGCCGAGTTATCTGGTGTGTCCGGTCGACCGCGGTCTGGGGACCGGTCGACCGCGCCTATAGGAAAAAGTATACTGCTTTCTTCCGAAGGCAAATTTCTGTCACGCGGTCGACCAGGTGAATGGGACCGGTCGACCAGGTGTCTGGGACCTGTCGACCGGTCCCCTGTTTTCAGCCCAACTTTGGGATTTCCTTCTTACCTTTTTATCTTCGAGGTGCCTTCATAGGGGTTGTCCAAATGGACTTATTATGGAGTGTTATGTTATTATCCTAAAGGATTTCTTGTAGGTTATGGTGGCAAGAGTTATGTCGAATTATTTTAGAGAATTCTTGGGAGCTTTTAATAAGCTACTATCGAGGGGGTTCATTGTCGTGGTTTAGGGAAGATATAGAGGTATTGGGTTTGTTGTACCAAGATAGTGGTAACCTCATTTGGGTTGAGAGATCAATTTGAGGGTTAGAAGTGAGCCTAGAGATGATGTAATATTTAGATCTCTTGAGAGAGAGAGAGTTGTGAGGAAATAAGGGAGTTTGGTTATTAACTAGGTTAAGATGTGTTGCGAACCTAGTGGGGATAGTCATTATATATCCGTGTGATCTATATTGAGGATTCCAAGAAGTTATGGAATCATGTAATGAATTCAAGATTGAGCTTGAGGTTTGTAGACTATTAGTTATATGCATACCAATAGTCGAGGTTAGTAATAAAGATGATAATATATTTTTCGGATATAGATGATATGTGTAGTGACTGTTTTCTACACTAAGCTTTGGGTGATAACCTAAAAGTTGGAGATATATTAATGTTGGAAGATTATTCATATCAGAGGTGAAATGGATGAATGTGTTTCTAATGAAGGATAGTATTCTCATATCGAGAGAAATAAATGAGTTGTGGTGACAGCTTGTATATTGAGGATTATATATACTTAGAGCCGAGTGTATATATATCTTATACATATGTTGAGAACTAGTATGTATATAAGTTATCTGATTATGAGAATACATGTTTATATATATATATCTGTATGGATATGAATATATGGATATAGTTATGATATGAATATATGAACCTTATGTGATGGTTTATTGTTTAATCATATGATGGGATCATATGGATGTGTATATATTGTGCATGTGAACGATATATATACTTATGTAGTTAAGCATACCCCGCTCATGCTATCATTGGGAAGTTTCCGCGCAGAGGGTGAGCATCCTGGCTTAATGAGTAGGGTGTGGATATTTCCCAGGTCATAGTCGTCCCATGTGTTATTATGTGTTATATATTTTTGGGATGAGACGTGGTGGGTATGTTTCGTCTCATTGCCGGTTAGGAGCTATGACCGCTTCCCGGGACATCGAGTGCGTGAGTTTATCACGAGGTGGGTGCCGTTGATCCCCACCAGGTGGTCCCCTGTTGCTACGTGAGCCGGGCACTGGGAAGATGATAGCATGGTGCAGTTTATCGGCAATATATATATAGCCGGGTGTATTATGTGGATTTCCATTGTACATTATATATGACATGTACATTGGATTATGGAAATGATTGGTTGTATATATATGTATGTTGTGAGTATATATACACACCTATATGTTATGGAAATGATTGGTTGTATATATATGTATGTTGTGAGTATATATACACACCTATATGTTATGGAAATGGATGGTTGTATATATATGTATGTCGTGAGTATATATACACACCTATATATATATATTGGTTATAGTATACATATATATGTTGGTTATATCCTGTAGATAAAAAGGATATGGAGTTTCTTTTAGGTACATCTGAGATGATTATGGTGTACTAGATTCTTAGGGGTTGATGTATCGTATTTGAGGAACATATCAGTTATATCAACCCAAGGATATGGTTGAAGGTTACGAGGTGGTTTTAGATGGTAATTTAAATTGTAGGAGTAGTATTAGTGTAGTTAACATAATGGATCCCTAAAGTTAACGTGACCCTGTGTTAGGGTACGGGGGTTTCCTTGTTTGGATTTCGCTTTGCGGGACGCCCCGTGCCCGACACACAGTGTTACGTTGATTATAGAGAGGCATTATGTTCTTTATTGGGGGGGGGGGTGGGGGGGGGGGGGGGGGGGGGGTGGGGGGGAGGGGGGGGGGGGGGGGGGGGGGGGGGGGTGGGTGGGGGGGGGGGGGGGGGGGGGGGGGGGGGGGGGGGGGGGGGGGGGGGGGGGGGGGGGGGTGTGGGGGGGGGGGGGGGGGGGGGGGGGGGGGGGGGGGGGGGGGGGTTCCTTGTTTGGATTTCGCTTTGCGAGATGCCCCACGCACGAAGCGCCGTACAGTGTTGAAAGTGGTGAGAAGTTTTGTCCTTATTCAATTGTATGCTTGTTATGTAAAGATGAAATCATGTGTTTCACCCTAATGAAAATGGGTAACTGGTTAAAGAATTTAAGGTTGATTAAATTATAAACTGGAATCAATTAAGACTCATATGGCATCCGTGTGTATAATAATTAAGTTTAATTAGAATGAGAAAGATTCTCAGGCTATGTTGGCGAAGGCAGGTCTTAGGGGTATAGGAAGTGCCTATAATAAGTTAGGTTGTCCTTACGGGTGGGGTAACTTAATTAAGATTTCAGGATGCGAATAGGTGCGCACTTTTAGAGGAGAGGTGAGACGGGGTTTCACGAGAGTGCGACTCCACTTTAATTATGAAATAGTGCATTTATATTTATTATGCACGGTTAACACACTTGCTAAATCTTTTTACACGTCGGGCTCTGACCCGTTTACTTTCTCTCCTGCTATATATATATATTATTACAGGTGTCCTACCGCAGGGATGCCGGATGCTCTTCTATCCAGAGTCTTGGGAGCCGTGGCAGTTGCGGGCTGTTGCAGGTTTTGAGTTGTAGTCGTTTCCCATCTCTTTGTACATCTAGACAGGATTCATTTGTATTATTCGGGTTTTTTACCCAAGGGATATTTGTATATGTTTACATTTCTCCTTTACGTTGTTGTATTGTCTGTGACCCGACAGCTTATTGGGGTATATTCATTTATATGTACTCGTTTCATGTTATACTAGCATTTCTTTTCTTCATCATAGTGATGCATTCTAGATTTGTTAGTAGCTGTTAGTGTTGGTTGTTTTCCTGCTGCATGTTTTATTTAAATATTTTTTAACATCCTGTTCTTTATAGTTTCGGGTAGTTAGCACTATACTTTATGGTTTTGTTGTTGGTGCTGAGACTGAGCCATCTGAGACTCCTGATTTAATTTAGTATAGGGCTGGCCACCCGTTATTATTTTGAGCGGGGTGTTACAACAATACGACGAGAAAGATGCTCAATAAATATATTAGCGGTGGAATAAACGTAACAACACGAGTACGAATATTCAAATCAAATGCAAATCTCATAAGCATTTATCAATAAATTTCTCAACAACACATCAATGGGTCACCAGGCCTTCACCCCATCCGCATATGCTTTATCAAGCCATAGCCCGGGAAGCAGGAATTTTGGCGGGTGCCCAACCTCCGTGTCATATTAAAATATCATGACAACGTGCTCAATAACAACATGAATAATACCACATGAATCAAAATAATTTCAACAGTTATTTTTCTAGATTTCAATGAATTTAACAATTCAAATATGGGTTCAATAATCACATGAATTCAAAGGGAATAACTCTCGCGAGATTAAGGAGAATATTGTGTTAAACCCCATACCTTAAACCACCAAAAAGGAAACAACATAATTCTGCCCAGAAGAGTCAAATTACACCATCAAAATCATCTCCCAAGAATCATCAAATCACCACCAAGAGTTAACACCAAAATAGCCTCAAGAACACCTCCAAAAATTAGGATTTAATGCATAATATAAAGGGTACTATTTGTGTATAAATAGAGAGGAAAAGCAAATATGTTTTCTGGATATTTTTGTGCCAAAAGTCTGTTTCAAAACGGTCACCCACTACCCCTTTAAATAAGGCAAAAAGATAAGAGCTTTAATCAAACAAAAACTCTTCCAAAAACTTGCAGCGCATGAAAACTGAGGGAGTCGATCGATCGACCCCCTAGAATCGATCGATTGATCACTCAGGAAAATCGATTCTGCCGACTTAAAAATATACTAAGGGATAAATCTTTAAAAATCCATTAAAAATCCATTTTAATTCCAAATCCCATTCCAATTAAAAATCTTGTTTTCAAAAATAAATCTCAACATTTTTTAGCAAGAAAAATAATTAAATCCCAAAATTTATTTTCCTCTATTTTTCTAAAATATTTATAAAAATACCCCAAAAATTACGCGGTTATTACACTTCCCCACTAACAATGAAATTTCGCCCTCGAAATTCGTCGAAAGCCTAACTCTCAAAAATCAGGCCACTACTCCAAAAATAATCTCGTCACCAAAAATTCCAATGCCTCACATCTAATCTCGATGCCTAACACGAAATGATCATCTAAATTTCTATCTCCAAATATGCGCTACAAAAATGCAACAGACCCAAAACCCAAGACCCGAGGGTGGTCATATACCTAAGCTCTGATACCATTTCTAATAACCCGCCCTCCAGGGGAGAGCGAAGTGGAGCGCTGCTCCGATAAAACTAAACTAAATCCATAATCAATAAGGTATAGAGCATCTAAAAGAAACCGCAATAAAAATAGAGAAACCACTAATCTCAATTCTCCAATTAAATACAACAAATGTCTCTCGAAATAAATACAACTATCTAACTCGAAATAAAAATAAATCTCCAAAGATCTATGCATAAAAAATAAATAAAAATCTTCTCATTTAGTATTCTCGAATATTCTCACCAAAATAATCCACGCTAAAATCATCCCAATTGGTCCATAGCGCTCAAAACCAGCGTTATCATACCACTAAGAGAAAATATGGGGAAGTACACAATACGACAGGAAAGATGCTCAACAAATATATTAGCGGTGAAATAAAAGTAACAACACGAGTGCGAATATTCAAATCAAATGCAAATCTCATAAGAACTTATCAATAAATTTCTCAACAACACATCAATGGGTCACCAGGCCTCACCCCATCCGCATATGCTTTATCAAACCATAGCCCGGGAAGTAGGAATTTTGGCGGGTGCCAACCTCCGTGCCATATTAAAATCTCATGACAACGTGCTCAATAACAACATGAATAATACCACATGAATCAAAATAATTTCAACAATTATTTTTCCAGATTTCAATGAATTTAACAATTCAAATATGAGTTCAATAATCACCTGAATTCAAAGGGAATAACTCTCGCGAGATTAAGGAGCATATTGTGTAAAACTCAATACCTTAAACCACCAAAAAGGTAACAACATAATTCTGCCCAGAAAAGTCAGATTACACCATCAAAATCATCTCCCAAGAATCATCAAATCACCACCAAGAGTTAACACCAAAACATCCCCAAGAACACCTCCAAAAACTAGGGTTTAATGCATAATATAAAGGAAAATCAAATATGTTTTCTGGATATTTTTGTGCCAAAAGTCTGTTCCAAAATGGTCACCCACAACCCCTTTAAATAAGGCAGAAAGATAACAGTTTGAATCAAACAAAAACTCTTCCAAAAACTTGCAGCGCATGAAAACTGAGGGAGTCGATCGATCGACCTCCTGGATTCGATCGATCGATCACTCAGGAAAATCGATTCTGCCGACTTAAAAATATACCAAGGGATAAATATTTAAAAATCCATTTTAATTCCAAATCTCATTCCGATTAAAAATCTTGTTTTCAAAAATAAATCTCAACATTTTTAGCAAGAAAAATAATTAAATCTCAAAATTTATTCTCCTCTATTTTCCCAAAATATTTATAAAAATACCCCAAAAATTATGTGGGTTGTTACATTTCTAAGAACACCCCCTCCCCCATAAGCCCTAGATTACCTTTGCAACAACCATGATCATTGATCTTCAAATTTAGACCTTTAGAAGGAAACAATTTAACTAATTTAACTTTTCGAGTCTTCTGCCTAGATTTCATACCAATGGAACATGTATAAAGGTCTCTTCCTATGTGGAGTGACATAAGAGAGTGAATACCATGACTCACTTTTAGGGGATCCATTTTCTCACCTATAAATTTCCATTATTTCTCATCTTACAAATATCTTTTAATCTCAAAGTCCTAGATTCAAGTAAAAATTTAGACTCTTTAAACGTTAGGGACTTCTTCTTCATATTTTCAATAAATCCTAGATGTTTATCTCACTCCCCGTCAATGTAAGCAAACTTATCCCATAGATTCTCCACATGTGCCTTCAAAAACTTAATTAATTTATGTTATCTTCTATGGCATGATCATTCACCCTAGTCTCAAAACTCTTAGAGTCCACTAATTCTTTCTCTAAAACACGAACTCTATCATCTCTCTCTTTCTTAGACAGTTTTAAATTATGAAAATAGTGTATCATGTCCTTAACCTTCTTACGAATGATATCTGTTTGTGTTTGAAAAGTTCGCAAAAATTTAATTTCATCTTTCAAGCAATTTTTTTTAAAGAAATTTAACTCTTTTTGAAAACCTCAAGTCAAAACAAATTAATTTTTTAGCACGACAATTAAGCTACCAAACAAACTCTAGAGAGAGATGTAACTTGTCATCATTAAACACGTCAAAAAACTTATCAATATGAAGACCCATAGAGAGAAACAAACAAACTCTAGGGAGAGAGGTAAACTACCAAATAACCCTAAAATAGCACGAAATAGGGGTCAACAAAATAAACTAGTGTCCCTACCTGATACCACTTGAAAGTCCTATCCTACATGGTTTTAATATAAATCAAAGGGTGCAAAACAAGCGAACCAACTATTTTTAAAATTTCTCAAATTTAATTCAATTAAACAAGTTAACCCAAATCAAACTTAGAAAATATTTAAAAAAATGTTATGTTAAAATAGATTAACAAATTTTATCTTTATCATAAAGTGTGCATCTTAGTGATAGCGTAATAAAATAAATCAAACCACACAACATGCCAATCTATGGGGAAAATCCACAATGGAAAAAATCTCGGACAGCCCAGCCATGCAAATTCACTATATATAAAATTACAAAGGAAACGATAGTAGACCTAAAACATAAACTTGACGCCCTTGCAAGCCTTGACGCTCTTCGTTCCTCAACTTCTGCATAGTGACATGTCGGAGTTCACCCCTGCACCTACCATGATGTGGGAGTTCACACACGCCTCGGTATTCACTAATAGGACTCAACAACCATCTATGAATTGAAACACAAAATTCACTGATTCTTCACCACAACACCACAACACAGAGTCCACCATGCGTAACCAACAAATAAGGAGTCCACCGTATAAAATGATTCTCAACAAGATTAAGATAATAGACCTTTGTGCCCACAAACAAGATCTCAAATCATATATATGATGAAATTTTGATCTTTAAATAGTTAGGTGTAAACTAGAGTTTTAGTTTGAAAATGTGATCATGGAAGATCAAAACCTTTGGAGAGCTTTTTAGAAGAGTTTTATGACTCTACGGATATGAAAAAGTCTCTCACAAAACTGCTACTCTGATGTCCTAATTATAGGAGGTTTTCCAAAAAGGAGATAAGGATAAAAAAATAATTTTGCATTGAAAAACACATCATCTCATTCGAACGAAATTGGACCTCATTCGAACGAGGCTTCACTTATAGTTTGAACACCTTTCCAACGAAACTTCCAACGATAAACCAAAGCAAGCTAAAAATTTCATCATTTGAACTTCGTTGGATGTGGTTCTAATGAGCTGTGTAAACTCGTTCGAAGGACACACCAGATATCGTGTGAATGACTTCAAAAAATTCTAAAAAATATATTAATATATATTCAAAATAATTTTTTAAAACAACATCCAAGAAAAATATCCAAGGATCAAAATATTAATGCATTTAAGAGATCCTCATAATGTGAAGACGAAAGTAGGGAATGAAACACAACACAATGATGTGAAAATGATATCTTGATTGTTACGGATTCAATCAAACCATCATATATATGATTGAAAGGACAAACATATAAAAATCCTAACCTATGACTCAAAAGTTTTGTCCAAACATGAAAAAAGCAAATACATACAGATTGATTACATCCAAAATTTATCCTTACAAAACTCCCACTTTGTCTATTCTGAGACAAAACACAAAATAAAAACCTATGGACTGTCAAGTTCATATGAAAAATTCAATCCCGTACTTCAAAATAAAAAATTACAAACACTTGATATACTCAAATTGAGTAGCTTTGCTCTTTTGTATACTTTGTTGCATCGTTGCAAACATGCACACTTAGACACGCCTTCAAATGCAAAAAGGATATATATAACAGTAAAATATGCATAAGAATAAACCCTCCCCCTTTATCTAACTTGAAATTCCTATCACATAGGTTTCTAATATGGCAAAGCTGCAAAAGAAACAAACTAACTATTTTTAAATTTTCTTGAATTTAGTTCAATTAAACAACTTTAACCCAGATCAAACTTAGCACCAATAAACAAATGGTTATGTTAAAAGATTAACCAATTCTATCTTATCCTAAAACATGCATCTAAGTGATAGCAAGATAAAATAAAATCAACCAAACAACACGTCGATGTATGAAGAAAATCAACAATAGAAAAAACCTCGAACGGTCGAGCCACAGAAATTCACTATGTGTTGATTTATAAAGGACATGGCAGTAGACTTACAACACAGAGTTGATACCCTTGCAAGCTTTGACTCAATTCATTCCTCAACCTCCGTAGTGTGACATGTAGGATTTCACCCAAGCAAATGTCACAATATGTGAGTCCGCACATGCCTCGATATCCACTGATAAGGCTCAATAACCGTCTACAGATTGAAACACAGACTCCATCGCTTCTTCATTACAACACCATAACACAGAGTCCACAATGCGTAAATAATATATATGGAGTCCACCGTATGAAACAATTCTCAACAAGATGAATAGAATAAACATTGGTGCCCATAAACAAGATTTCAAAGCACATATATGATGAAACTTGAATTTCTAAAGAGTGAGGTTTAAACTAGGGTTTTAGTTGAAAAGCATGATTATGAAAGATCAAAACCTTTAGAGAGATTTTTGGAAAATTTTTATTTCGAGTTAGATAGTTGTATTTATTTCGAGAGACATTTGTTGTATTTAATTGGAGAATTGAGATTAGTGGTTTCTCTATTTTTATTGCGGTTTCTTTTA
>Ga0115848_100456_pt1 | contig 15962 bp, 13 predicted proteins | sample InSIn3gowninarea_FD_83862 | JGI IMG/M metagenome (GOLD analysis project Ga0115848, IMG submission 83862) | reverse complement strand
CAAATATATGATCCATGGAGAAGGTCAGATAAGAGGATAATAAAAGAAAAAAGGGCAGCCAAAAAAGCTGCCCTTTCTCCTGATGAAATTTGATTTGGCTGACATAATTGGGGAATACTAATCGAACAATTGAATTTACAGATGGAGAGGAATAAAATGAATGAAAGGGATACCTCAACTGCTCTTCGGTTCCCGATAGTACATACTTATGCATTCTAGGAGGAAAATCTGGTGGATATTTTAGAGCAAATATTTGCAACCTATGCTTCTTTTTTTGAATGGGATATGTGGGTTGAAGTATTAACTGATCCGGTTTCTTGGGGATTTATTGGTACTCTTGTTGTCATGGAGGGGCTATTATCTGCTGATAACGCACTTGTATTAGCCATTATGGTCAAACCTCTGCCAAAAGAACAGCAGCGGAAGGCTTTGACCTACGGGCTGATCGGTGCTTATTTTTTTCGTTTTCTGTTAATAGGGATTGGCGTTTTATTAATTAAATTCTGGTGGATTAAAGTCATTGGCTCACTCTATTTAGCTTATCTTGTTTACAAACATTTTAGACGTGTAGACCCTAAAACAGAAGAACATTCTGTTAAAAAAGCCAGCTGGCTTGTCCGGGTGTTTGGTCCTTTTTGGGCAACCGTTATTTCCGTAGAAATGCTTGATTTAGCGTTTTCAGTTGACAGCATTTTAGCTGCATTGGCCATTTCAGAAAAAGTTTGGATTTTATTATTAGGGGGAATGCTGGGAATTCTCATGATGCGGACAGTGGCCAAGCTATTTGTTACATTAATTGAAAAAATACCCGAGTTGGAAAATACAGCTTATATCCTAATCGCGCTTATTGCAGTAAAAATGCTGGCCAGCGTATTCGGCTTTGAAATCAGCCATACATTATTTTTTATTATTATAGCGGCTGCTTTTATTGTAACGTTCATTATTCATTTTATGAACAGAAACAATAAATCGCAGGAAAAATCAAAAATCGTTTAAGATGTGGAAAATAATTTTTATAAGAAAAAACGAGAGGATGCCATTCTTTAGCTTCATAAGGAATGGTATTTTTATTCACTATACTTACGGGGAATATTTCATTTAGCAAATTATTTCTCGGGAAAGCGCAAGATTAGACATTTCCCGTTCAGAAGATGTCACATTTTGCACGAATGTATCTATTATACAATAATTTTGTCAAAGTAAAAGAATATAATCATCGAAATGTATACCTGCTATACACCCCTGTAGAATACTTAGAGAAAAAAACTTGAAAATATGGATATATTTTTACAAATATTCCAATAAATACTAAAGAAATTTTAACATACCCTTTTTAAAATAGATAGTTTTAAATTGAATTTAGAAAATAAATCTTCCATTTTGATTGAGAAATGCAGAACTAACGCTTAATATTAAGGGGACATACCTTTCATTTTATTTTGGAGGAAAGAAAATGCTTAAAACAACAAAGCAGTTAAGAAATGAAGAAAAGATTATTAACATATTAAAAGATCTTGTATTTCATTCATATGAAGAAGTCAAAGATGAGGATGTACTGCTTTGCCTTGATTGCTGTGATGTTGATTTGGCAGTTGCTGTATCCAGTCATTTTGAATTTCAAGCAGCTATAAAAGAAAACTATGAATTGGACGATTTTGGTGAGATTTTGGATGTAGATGAATATCATCATTTAATATGTGAACTTCATGATTATTTTGTAGAATTACATAAAGAGAGCGGTTTATTTGATTTTTTTCCGGAAGGTGAATACACTGTAAATGGAGAAAAGAGAATTTCTGATTCTGAAATCCTGGCACCTAAAGGAAGATTTTATGCTCCTTTTGATGATGCTTTAAAAAAATAGCCTTAAAAAGGCATTTTTTATTCTTTAAACCAAGTAAACTTATATGATATATTAGTTAAAGGAGAATTTAAAATATAACATGGCGTCACTTCAAACAGATGAAGAGAAGAAAGACTTTTTAATAGAACAGTTATTATCCTTCGGCTTTTTCAAAAAGGGAGATTTTCATTTATTTGAGCTGCCTTTGAATGAACTGCAGAAAGAATACGAAAAATTAATCGAATGATCAATCGGAAAGGGAGTATGGAAAATGAAAAAACAAATATGGATTGATTGGAAACAACAGAAATTAGCAGCTGCAATTGAATTTCCTGAAAACATGCAGACAGACAGGAAATATCCTCTGCTTATTATATGCCATGGTTTTGTTGGCAGCAAAGTTGGTGTTGATCGGTTATTTGTAAAAACAGCAGAATCCTTAGTCAAAAACGGGATGATTGTACTAAGGTTTGACTATTGCGGATGCGGAGAGAGCAGTGGTGAGTACGGAAAAACAGGTTTACAGGATTTAATTGAGCAAACCCGTACGGTCATTGATTATAGCTTTGACTTAAAGAATGTGGACCGTAATCATATCACGCTTTTAGGACATAGCCTTGGAGGAGCAACCGCTGCTCTTACTGCAGCAAATGAGAGCCGTATTAATAGGCTTATTCTATGGTCAGCAGTCGCTCACCCATATAAAGACATAAGCAGGATTGTAGGAGATGAAAGGGTTAAATTATTGCAGCAGAATATTACGAGTATTGATTACTTAGGATACGGACTGACAGGCCGATTCTTTGATTCCTTGTCAAAATATGAACCATTGAAGGCTGCACCGGATTTTTCCGGGGATGTGCTGCTAATTCACGGCACGAGTGATGAGGATATCCCGGTTAGTTATGTTAGAGATTATGAAAAAGTATTTTTGAAGAGAAATTCAGGTACATGTACCATTCATGAAATTCAGAATGCCAATCATACCTATTCAAACTCCGATCATTTTTCTCAATTAATTCGACACACGAGAAGCTGGTTAAGCAGCCGGCAAACTTTAAAGGTACAAAGAATGAATGACCGTGCTTACATCGGCTGATTGTACTTTGTCTAAGAAGAACCCTGCCTCAACGAAGTAAGTGGGAATCGTGCAATTTTGAAATATATCACCCGAAAAAAACGTATCCGTCTGCGGATGCGTTTTTTTTTTTTTGCTAAATAAATTCTAAAATGTAAAAAAATTGAAACTTTTTGTCGTATAAATGCGTATAGTTGAATGAATCAAATATTTTGAGGATAGGGAGTGCTTTTATGGAAATGGAAGTTGTAGAAAAACAAACAAAACCTAATCTTTTTGCCATGATTTGGAGTCCGGGACTGCAGTTCGAACGAATTCGCCAGAGTCCAAAAGTATGGCTTCCGATGCTAATCGTCGTGATTCTATATGCTGCTTCAGCGGTTATTGGGGCTTTATCGTTGACGGCAAAGGATTTAACTGCATCGGGACTGCCTATTGAACAAGCAGAGATGATTCTTGGTTTTACACGGACAATGGCCATCGTGATGGGATTTATCTCACCAATCATTATTATTTTTATTTCTGCCGCTATTTATTTTTTAATTACTAAAATCGCCAAGAAAGAGGCAAAGTTTATCCAATTGCTTTCTATGAGTACATTTATTTTCTTCATTCCGGCAATTGGAGCTATATTTAATAGCCTTGTTTGGGTGCTTCTTGGCGGATCATTAGAATCAGGAGTTTCAATCACAAGTCTTGCTGGAGTATTGAATAGCGATTCACCGATTTTAGCGTCAATCGAATTATTTTCTATTTGGCAATTAATCTTAATAGCTATGGGGTTACATAAAGTAGGGCAGTTATCAAAAACAGCGGGCATTATCGTTGCAGCAGTGTTCTTCATCTTCTCACTGGGCATTGCTATGGTTGGAACACTCTTTTCAAGAATGGCTGGTATGTAATGAAAAAGAAAATTTGGATTGCCATAGGAGTCGCTGGACTAATATTGCTGATGACAGGGATCAGTGTCTATCGACAGATCTTTGCAGAAGGGCCTGTGGTACACACGGAAAAAGTTAAGCAGGAAGAGATTTCATCAACGATTATGGTACCGGGGACATTAAGCCTTCAAGAGGTGCAAAAAGTATACCTTTCACAGGAAATGGGTGAAATCAAAGAAATTCTTGTGCAAGAGGGACAGCAGGTAAAAAAGGGAGAGGCTTTATTCAAATTAGAAAATCCTCAGCTTGAGTTGGAAGTAGAACAAAATAAACTGTCAGTTGAATCAGGCTATTTAAAAATAAATCAAATCAATAAACAAATAGATACGATCAATCAAAAACAAAAAGAGCTTGTGAAACAAATTGGAGAAAAAGAAGCAAAAGAACAGTTATCAGCAGAAATTGAACAATTAAATATGGAAAAGAAACTGGCAGATTTAGAGTTAAAGCAGGTTCTGTTACAGAAGGATGCGCTTGTTAAACGGCAGGAAGAATTACAAGTCATTAGTCAAATGGATGGGACTGTACTTTCAGTGAATAATCAAGCAATGTCAACACTAGCCGGCAGTAATCAGGAACCAGTTATTTATATAGGAAATTTGGGAGTAATGGTTGCAACAGGAGTATTATCTGAATATGACACACTAAAAGTGTCTGCCGGACAGAAGGTAACGTTAACTTCTGATGCTGCACCGGGAGAAAAATATGAAGGAGAAGTCTTGAAAATCAGTGCTATTCCAAAAGAATCCTCTGTAGTTATTCAAGGGGAAAGCCAGGCAGTTCAGTACCCGGTTACGGTTAAGGTGAATAGTGCAAATATTAAATTAAAACCGGGCTTTCAGTTGATAATGGAAATTGAAACAGAGAAAAAGAATAGCCTTGTGATTCCGGTACAGGCTCTTTCAAGTGAGGGTGATCAGTCCTTTGTCTATATTGTAAAGAATCATAAAGCCCATCGACAAAAAGTACAGGCAGGGGTTACATCAGGAGATAAGGTTGAAATCATTAAAGGATTGAAAGTGAATGATACGGTGATTGTTGATCCGGGAGACGAATTGACTGAGGGCATGGAAGTGAGAACAAAATGATCGTGCTCGAGGGGATCACAAAATCATATCCGATAGGGAAGGAAAAAATTGACGTTTTAAAATCGATTCATTTAACGATTGAAAAAGGCGAGTTTGTCGCAATCATGGGTCCTTCAGGCTCAGGTAAATCAACTTTAATGAACATCATCGGATGTCTTGATAAGCCGACCGCGGGAAAATACTATCTTGATCATGAAGATGTATCACAATATAAGGATGCACAGCTGGCAAAAGTTCGCAATGAATCCATCGGGTTTGTTTTTCAGCAGTTTCAATTGCTGCCAAAACTAAATGCCGTACGAAATGTTGAATTGCCAATGGTTTACAGTGGAATCCCCAAAAAAGAGAGACTTCTTCGTGCAAAGGCCGCTTTGACAAAAGTAGGTTTGGCAGACCGAATGGAGCATTTGCCAAATGAATTGTCAGGCGGACAAAAACAGCGTGTTGCGATAGCCAGAGCGATTGTCAATAATCCTAAATTAATACTTGCAGATGAGCCGACAGGAGCATTGGATACAAAAACAAGCATTTCTATCATGGAAGAATTCAGCCGCTTAAATAACGAAGGAACAACGGTCGTAATTGTCACTCACGAACCAGACATTGCCCGTTATGCCAATAGAACAATATTTGTACGGGATGGAATCATCGTCTCTCATGATTGGATGAACAGGGGGCATGAGCTATGAACTGGGTGGAAAATATTTCAATGGCCGTTAGCTCCCTTCAATCACATAAACTGCGTTCGATGCTGACGATGCTGGGGATTATCATTGGTGTAGGAGCAGTAATCATCGTAGTTGCAATTGGCCAGGGCGGGGAAGCCTTGCTTAAATCACAAATCATTGGTTCAGGGAATACAATTCAGTTGTATTATGAACCTAGCGAAGAAGAACTTCAGGCAAATCCGAACATCTATTATGAAGCTTTATTTACTCAGGATGATATTCGAGTTTTAGAGCAAATCCCAGAGATTAAACAGGTTGTGACATCCAGTTCTCAATTTACTGAAGCACGGTTTCAGGAGAAGACAGCAGACAGTAATGTATCCGGCATTAATCAAGCATTTCTTCAAGTCAATGATTTAAAAATAAAAAATGGAAAAAACTTTTCGTCTTCTGACTTTCTTGGCGGCAGACGGTCTGCTGTGATTAGCGCTTCACTTGAAGAAGAGCTTTTCGAACAAAATTCAGCTGTTGGAAAAGTTATTCGTGTAGGTAACCAGCCGGTTGAAATAATCGGTGTCTTAGAAAAGCCTACAGGTATGTTTGCTTTTAGTTCAAATGAAGTATATCTTCCTTTTAATACATGGAAAACGCTATTTGGCAAATCAACTATCACCCAAGTAACACTCCAAGCTGTTTCCGCTGATGATGTAGAAGCAGCAGGAAATAAAGCGGCACAACAGCTAAACCGCCTTCATAATACGGAAGAATCATACAAGGTTGTAAACATGGAGGAAATGGCTCAAGGAATAAGCCAAGTCACCAGGATTATGACTTTGATTATTGGCAGTATCGCCGGCATTTCATTACTGGTCGGCGGAATCGGCGTCATGAATATCATGCTCGTGTCTGTTACCGAAAGGACAAGGGAAATCGGAATTCGCATGGCACTGGGGGCGACAAGAAAACAGGTATTAACCCAGTTTTTAATTGAATCCATGATTTTAACATTAATAGGAGGTATTTTGGGGATTGTTATGGGTTGGGGGGTATCCGCAATCGTAGCAGCATTTGCAGGATGGCCGCCGCTCATCTCATGGCAGGTGATTGTTGTAGGAGTACTCTTCTCAATGGTGATTGGAATTGTATTTGGGTTATTACCGGCTAATAAGGCTTCTAAATTAGATCCGATAGAATCACTGCGTTATGAGTAGAGAGAGAAAGAATTGCATTGCGCAATTAAAACAAATATGCATTAGGAGAGGACTGATAGGTACAGTGAAGAACTGTACCTTTTTCTATACGCTTTTATACTGATGATTATACAGTCAAAAGTCCAGAAAATTGCATATACAATTAATGAGGTGATTTAGTTATGGTAAAAATATTTATCGATCCAGGTCATGGAGGTTCAGATCCAGGAGCGGTTGCAAATGGGGTTCAGGAAAAAAACATCACTTTACAGCTGTCTGCTCTCATACGTAAAATTCTATTGTCAGAATATGAGGATGTAGTTGTGTTGATGAGCAGAACGGGTGATCAAACCGTTAGTTTGGAGAATCGCACAAATGCAGCAAACCATTGGGGAGCAGACTTTTATCTTTCTGTTCATGTTAATTCCGGAGGAGGGAACGGATTTGAAAGCTTTGTTTATTCAAGTGTTCCCCGGCAAACTGTCACATATCAGGAAATTATTCATAAAAACATAATGATGTATACATCATTGGCTGATCGTGGAATGAAACAGGGGGATTATCATGTGTTAAGGGAAAGCCATATGGACGCTATATTAACGGAGAACGGTTTTATTGATAATGCTTCTGATGCAGAAAAGCTAAAAGATCCCCTATTCATTGAGCGTCTGGCAAGAGGACACGCCTTAGGTATTGCTAATGCCTTTCAATTAAAGGGGAAAAATGAACTTTCTGAACTTACTAAGCCAGTCCATACGGTTTCAGATGGATTTTTTTCGGTTCAAATAGGAGCATTCCATGAAAAATCGAATGCTGAGAAATTAGCACTGCAGGCAAAAGAAAAGGGATTTAACCCTTTAATTATACAGGTACATGATCTATATAAAGTACAAATTGGTGCATTTAAGGAACGTGAGAATGCAGAAGCATTAATACAGAAAGCAAAGAAAGAAGGTATTGACGCTTTCGTTGCAATCGATTAAAGAACTGTGTCCAGGGAACCGGGAATCCGGTTCCCTGCGTTTCAATTTTGTATCCTTACCAACGATGTGCCTTTGCGTTACTTCTCAAAATGATTGTATTTTGAGTGAGTTGTGTTTCTCCGTTCACCTGGTTTTTGGTTCGTTTTCTTCTCGTATTTGCGTGATGAAACAGCTCAGATTGCGGATCTAAATGATCTTTGTAACTCATCGAATCACCTCTGTTATTAGGATACATGAAACGATTTTGAGCCCAAACGGAAAGGGGCTCCTATTTAATTTGGATATACAATGAAGGTTATATGTATAGATGAATTTGGAAAATATGGATAATAAATAAAACAGACAGACAAAATTTGGACAAACTGCCATGTGAAATTCTTATGATCGTGTCAATTGTTACAGAAAGACTTATTCGTCTTCTGTATAATATCAATTAACAACAGAGAAAATGGATCATTTATGAAAATATCCGGGGGAATGTTCGATGAATATGTATGAAGTCATTCTAAATATGATTGACAAACAAGGTCCGACTAGCATCCCTTCCATCTGTAAAAAAATCAATCAAAATTCTGCATACCTGGAGGAAAGAGGAAAACCTGTTCAACAAGCACATGTCAAATCGGTTATCAGCAGGAAAAAAGATTTATTTTTATGTGAAAATGAAATGGTTTCATTGCTACCAGATAAAGAATTAATCTCACTTACGGTTCATGCAGGAGCTTGCAGAGGTCCATGGGTAAAAATTAACGTTGACTTTACACAAAATATTTTTACATATTTTGAATGGAATTTAGAGCCGGCTGCAGCTGGGAAAACTTTTTCTGCTCCAAATGGGAATATTTATGATACAATAATTTCCGGGAAAATGGATGATTTCAAGCAGGAATTGTATCGTTTAAAGATTTGGAATTGGGAGTTAAGTTATGAACCAGAAGGGATTGTCTTGGATGGTATCAATTGGTCCGTTTACTTAGATACAAAAGCAAAAGTATACAAAAGTGAGGGATACCAAAGGTTTCCAAATAATTGGACAAGGCTATGCAAGGCTCTTACGAAACTTACTGGAAAAAAGTTTATGTAACGTGGAGGGATATTAGTCGGATCTAATATCCCTTTTATGTCTCACAAATAATTTGGAGGTTCTGTAATGAGAGAAATTACGGCAGAACAATTATTGCTAATGAAAAATGCCGTTCCAGTTGATGTAAGATCTCCGGGCGAATTTGAAGACAGTCATATTCCCGGTGCAATAAATAACCCGCTTTTTACAAATGAAGAAAGAGCGGAGATTGGAACACTTTATAAACAACAGGGCAGTGCTGCCGCAAAATGGAGAGCAATGGAAATCGTTTCTCCAAAATTACCCTCTATATTAGGTAAGATAAGGGAAATCCAGAAAGTAGGGTGTCAGCCGGTTATTTACTGTTGGAGGGGAGGAATGAGGAGCGGTTCCATTGCAACGTTTCTTGAATTTTCCGGTATAGAAGCTGTGCGGCTAATTGGAGGCTATCGTGCTTACCGTCAATATATTATTGAGCAAATTCCGCTATTAATTCCTAAGCAGGCAGTTGTTCTCCATGGCATGACAGGGACGGGGAAGACGGATATTTTAAAATTGCTTGAGAAAAAAGGGTATCCGGTTTTAGATTTAGAAAAAATGGCTGCACATCGAGGTTCACTTTTCGGAACGCTCGGCTTATTGAATGATGGGCATAATCAAAAAGTTTTCGATAGTCTGTTATTTGAAGGGTTAAGAAAAATAAAGGGCTCACCATATTTTATCATTGAAGCGGAAAGCCAGCGTATTGGCAAAGTGAGTCAGCCTGAAAAGTTATACGAAACAAAACTAGAAGGGTATAATCTCTTGTTACAAGCATCTGTTGATACGAGGGTAAAACGCATTTACCGGGAGTATGTTGAACCAAATAAAGAACAAGAGTGGTTTCATAGCACAATAATCGAGAAGCTGCTATTGTTAAAAAAACGGTTTAAAAATAAAGACCTTCATGAGACGATGATGGATTATGCCGCCCAGAAACAATATGATCAGGTGATTAGGCTGCTTCTTGAAAATTACTACGATCCCCGCTATCAATATAAACAGCATGAATACAAAAATGCATTTATTCCTATAGAGGCAGATGATCTAGAGCAAGCAGCAGAAGAAATTGAAACCTATATCGAGAAAGCCGGATATACACATAAAGCATTAACTGCAGAATAAGAAGCAGCCTAGTACTAGGCTGCTTTAACTTTATCTATAGTAATCGATTATTTTAAAACATTAAAATATCTGGCTTCAGGATGTGCAAAAACAATGGCCGTAACACTTGCTTCCGGCTCCATCATGAATCCTTCGGTTAATTGAATGCCTATTTCCTCAGGCTTAATCAGTTTAAATAATTTTGCCTGGTCTTCTAAATCAGGACATGCAGGGTAGCCAAAAGAAAAACGCTGACCTTGATATTTTGCTGCGAAGCGATCCTTCATCGTGAAGTTGACCGGATCCGGGAATCCCCAGCGATCACGGATTTGGCGATGAATTAATTCAGCTAATCCTTCCGCTGTTTCAAGAGCCAAAGCTTGTAAAGCATGATTTTCTAAGAAACGGCCCTCGTCTTTCAGTTTATTGGCAATTTCCCGAATGCCTTTTCCGGCAGTTACAGCAAAAAAGGCGACGTAATCCATCTGTCCGCTGTCAACTGATTTTATATAATCAGCTAAGCAGAGATGCGGTTCCGACTCTTGTCGAGGAAATTCAAATGTCTCAATGACCGTGCTGGAGTTTTCCGGATCATAAATAATTACTTTATTTCCATCTGATTGGGCAGGGAAAAATTGATAGACAGCAGCTGGATCGATCCATCCGTTTCTTTCCGCTTCCTGAATTAATTCATTTACCATATCATTCATTTTAATGGCTTTTTCATCGCCTTCTTTAAGAAGCTTATCCAGCTTTCCTTTTAAACCGAGATGATGACCGATTAATGTTTGCTTGTTGATATATGGTTCAACATGTGAAAAAGAATAGGATTTAAGCAAATGACGAGCTGTATCCTGCGGAACAAAAACTTTTGCATCAGCTACGCTTTTCGTCCGAGGTTTTACAGCAACAGAGCCTGATTGTTTTTCAAATTGCGGCTTCGGAGCAGCAGCTTCTTTTGCTTTTTTCTCCTGCCGTAATTTTTCAAATTCTTCCGGATCTTGTAATTGATTTGCAAGTGATAATCCATTCATCGCATCCTTTGCGTAAAGAACGATGCCGTCATATTCCTTGGAAATTTTTGTGTCCGTGAATTTACGTGACAGGGCAGCACCGCCGACTAAAATTGGAATATCAATACCGGCTTGTTTCATATCATGGGCAGTGAGAACCATCTGCTGTGCTGATTTAACAAGTAAACCTGATAACCCCACCATATCTGGTTTTTCCCTTTTAATGGTTTCAACTAATTCAGCAGGTGCCACTTTAATACCAAGGTCAATCACTTCATATCCGTTGTTGCTTAAAATGATGTCAACAAGGTTTTTACCGATATCATGGACATCGCCTTTTACTGTAGCCAGAACAATTTTTCCTTTGGATGCTGATGATTCATTTTTTTCCATATATGGCTCCAAATAAGCAACTGCAGCTTTCATTACCTCGGCACTTTGCAGTACTTCTGCTACGATGAGTTGGTTTTCATTAAACAAACGGCCGACTTCCTTCATTCCGTCCATCAAAGGTCCATTTATTATATCTAAAGGTGCAGAAAACTTCTCTAAAGCTGCATTTAAATCAGGAATCAATCCTTCCTTTGTTCCTTCAACTACATAATAGGCAAGGCGCTCTTCAAGTGTCATATCCGGGATATTGCTTTTAGTTTCTTTCTTTTTATTCCGGTAGAAATCAGTGAAAACAGCCAATGATTCATCCGTCGTTTCAAAAAGCAGCTTTTCTGCCATAGCAACTTCCTCTTTTGAAATGGAAGCAAAACGCTCAAGCTTTTCCGTATTAACAATCGCGTAGTCAAGCCCAGCCTGTGTACAATGATATAAAAAGACAGAGTTTAAGATTTCTCTGCCGACTGGCGGCAGACCGAATGATACATTGCTTACTCCAAGGATTGTCTGAACTTCAGGAAACTTTTCTTTGATTAAACGAATCCCCTCAACAGTTGCTTTTGCAGAACCGATATATTGCTCGTCCCCGGTACCATAATCGTTGATGAAATCTCTTCCTGCTTAACTTTTTCCGTGTGTACCACAGGCCCTTCTGCAAAGATCTGTCGATAGACACTGATCCCTGTCATCAGCAATATTAGTCCAGCGACTCCTATGGCAATCCAAATTTTCTTTTTCATTACATACCAGCCATTCTTGAAAAGAGTGTTCCAACCATAGCAATGCCCAGTGAGAAGATGAAGAACACTGCTGCAACGATAATGCCCGCTGTTTTTGATAACTGCCCTACTTTATGTAACCCCATAGCTATTAAGATTAATTGCCAAATAGAAAATAATTCGATTGACGCTAAAATCGGTGAATCGCTATTCAATACTCCAGCAAGACTTGTGATTGAAACTCCTGATTCTAATGATCCGCCAAGAAGCACCCAAACAAGGCTATTAAATATAGCTCCAATTGCCGGAATGAAGAAAATAAATGTACTCATAGAAAGCAATTGGATAAACTTTGCCTCTTTCTTGGCGATTTTAGTAATTAAAAAATAAATAGCGGCAGAAATAAAAATAATAATGATTGGTGAGATAAATCCCATCACGATGGCCATTGTCCGTGTAAAACCAAGAATCATCTCTGCTTGTTCAATAGGCAGTCCCGATGCAGTTAAATCCTTTGCCGTCAACGATAAAGCCCCAATAACCGCTGAAGCAGCATATAGAATCACGACGATTAGCATCGGAAGCCATACTTTTGGACTCTGGCGAATTCGTTCGAACTGCAGTCCCGGACTCCAAATCATGGCAAAAAGATTAGGTTTTGTTTGTTTTTCTACAACTTCCATTTCCATAAAAGCACTCCCTATCCTCAAAATATTTGATTCATTCAACTATACGCATTTATACGACAAAAAGTTTCAATTTTTTTACATTTTAGAATTTATTTAGCAAAAAAAAAAAAACGCATCCGCAGACGGATACGTTTTTTTCGGGTGATATATTTCAAAATTGCACGATTCCCACTTACTTCGTTGAGGCAGGGTTCTTCTTAGACAAAGTACAATCAGCCGATGTAAGCACGGTCATTCATTCTTTGTACCTTTAAAGTTTGCCGGCTGCTTAACCAGCTTCTCGTGTGTCGAATTAATTGAGAAAAATGATCGGAGTTTGAATAGGTATGATTGGCATTCTGAATTTCATGAATGGTACATGTACCTGAATTTCTCTTCAAAAATACTTTTTCATAATCTCTAACATAACTAACCGGGATATCCTCATCACTCGTGCCGTGAATTAGCAGCACATCCCCGGAAAAATCCGGTGCAGCCTTCAATGGTTCATATTTTGACAAGGAATCAAAGAATCGGCCTGTCAGTCCGTATCCTAAGTAATCAATACTCGTAATATTCTGCTGCAATAATTTAACCCTTTCATCTCCTACAATCCTGCTTATGTCTTTATATGGGTGAGCGACTGCTGACCATAGAATAAGCCTATTAATACGGCTCTCATTTGCTGCAGTAAGAGCAGCGGTTGCTCCTCCAAGGCTATGTCCTAAAAGCGTGATATGATTACGGTCCACATTCTTTAAGTCAAAGCTATAATCAATGACCGTACGGGTTTGCTCAATTAAATCCTGTAAACCTGTTTTTCCGTACTCACCACTGCTCTCTCCGCATCCGCAATAGTCAAACCTTAGTACAATCATCCCGTTTTTGACTAAGGATTCTGCTGTTTTTACAAATAACCGATCAACACCAACTTTGCTGCCAACAAAACCATGGCATATAATAAGCAGAGGATATTTCCTGTCTGTCTGCATGTTTTCAGGAAATTCAATTGCAGCTGCTAATTTCTGTTGTTTCCAATCAATCCATATTTGTTTTTTCATTTTCCATACTCCCTTTCCGATTGATCATTCGATTAATTTTTCGTATTCTTTCTGCAGTTCATTCAAAGGCAGCTCAAATAAATGAAAATCTCCCTTTTTGAAAAAGCCGAAGGATAATAACTGTTCTATTAAAAAGTCTTTCTTCTCTTCATCTGTTTGAAGTGACGCCATGTTATATTTTAAATTCTCCTTTAACTAATATATCATATAAGTTTACTTGGTTTAAAGAATAAAAAATGCCTTTTTAAGGCTATTTTTTTAAAGCATCATCAAAAGGAGCATAAAATCTTCCTTTAGGTGCCAGGATTTCAGAATCAGAAATTCTCTTTTCTCCATTTACAGTGTATTCACCTTCCGGAAAAAAATCAAATAAACCGCTCTCTTTATGTAATTCTACAAAATAATCATGAAGTTCACATATTAAATGATGATATTCATCTACATCCAAAATCTCACCAAAATCGTCCAATTCATAGTTTTCTTTTATAGCTGCTTGAAATTCAAAATGACTGGATACAGCAACTGCCAAATCAACATCACAGCAATCAAGGCAAAGCAGTACATCCTCATCTTTGACTTCTTCATATGAATGAAATACAAGATCTTTTAATATGTTAATAATCTTTTCTTCATTTCTTAACTGCTTTGTTGTTTTAAGCATTTTCTTTCCTCCAAAATAAAATGAAAGGTATGTCCCCTTAATATTAAGCGTTAGTTCTGCATTTCTCAATCAAAATGGAAGATTTATTTTCTAAATTCAATTTAAAACTATCTATTTTAAAAAGGGTATGTTAAAATTTCTTTAGTATTTATTGGAATATTTGTAAAAATATATCCATATTTTCAAGTTTTTTTCTCTAAGTATTCTACAGGGGTGTATAGCAGGTATACATTTCGATGATTATATTCTTTTACTTTGACAAAATTATTGTATAATAGATACATTCGTGCAAAATGTGACATCTTCTGAACGGGAAATGTCTAATCTTGCGCTTTCCCGAGAAATAATTTGCTAAATGAAATATTCCCCGTAAGTATAGTGAATAAAAATACCATTCCTTATGAAGCTAAAGAATGGCATCCTCTCGTTTTTTCTTATAAAAATTATTTTCCACATCTTAAACGATTTTTGATTTTTCCTGCGATTTATTGTTTCTGTTCATAAAATGAATAATGAACGTTACAATAAAAGCAGCCGCTATAATAATAAAAAATAATGTATGGCTGATTTCAAAGCCGAATACGCTGGCCAGCATTTTTACTGCAATAAGCGCGATTAGGATATAAGCTGTATTTTCCAACTCGGGTATTTTTTCAATTAATGTAACAAATAGCTTGGCCACTGTCCGCATCATGAGAATTCCCAGCATTCCCCCTAATAATAAAATCCAAACTTTTTCTGAAATGGCCAATGCAGCTAAAATGCTGTCAACTGAAAACGCTAAATCAAGCATTTCTACGGAAATAACGGTTGCCCAAAAAGGACCAAACACCCGGACAAGCCAGCTGGCTTTTTTAACAGAATGTTCTTCTGTTTTAGGGTCTACACGTCTAAAATGTTTGTAAACAAGATAAGCTAAATAGAGTGAGCCAATGACTTTAATCCACCAGAATTTAATTAATAAAACGCCAATCCCTATTAACAGAAAACGAAAAAAATAAGCACCGATCAGCCCGTAGGTCAAAGCCTTCCGCTGCTGTTCTTTTGGCAGAGGTTTGACCATAATGGCTAATACAAGTGCGTTATCAGCAGATAATAGCCCCTCCATGACAACAAGAGTACCAATAAATCCCCAAGAAACCGGATCAGTTAATACTTCAACCCACATATCCCATTCAAAAAAAGAAGCATAGGTTGCAAATATTTGCTCTAAAATATCCACCAGATTTTCCTCCTAGAATGCATAAGTATGTACTATCGGGAACCGAAGAGCAGTTGAGGTATCCCTTTCATTCATTTTATTCCTCTCCATCTGTAAATTCAATTGTTCGATTAGTATTCCCCAATTATGTCAGCCAAATCAAATTTCATCAGGAGAAAGGGCAGCTTTTTTGGCTGCCCTTTTTTCTTTTATTATCCTCTTATCTGACCTTCTCCATGGATCATATATTTG
>Ga0115848_100453_pt1 | contig 16011 bp, 16 predicted proteins | sample InSIn3gowninarea_FD_83862 | JGI IMG/M metagenome (GOLD analysis project Ga0115848, IMG submission 83862) | reverse complement strand
TTGATAAGGCTGACATGATAATCGAACATGTTGAAATCCTACAAATATGGGCAATGACCACATTTTAATGGTGAGGCTAATGGGACTACATAGGATCAAGGAGAATCCTAAATATGTAGCACTAGCATGTTGGATTGGTCCATTAGGTGGATATCGGCCTCCTTATACCATGGAGGTGAGGAGGAGAGATCTCGATGGCCTCTAGGAGGTAGATGATAGATAGGTATGCTATACAAACTATGTATGGTATGATGATGCTCAGCACCTCACATGGGTGAGATAGACTCACTTCCTCTATACCCAAAGGAAGATTATAGAGTAATACCATCTTGAGTGGATATTACATTAGTTTGGTATTCAATAACCCATCCCTATGATGATCCTAATTTATAGATGGTAGACAATAGATAGTGACATGCTAGATGGTGTAATGGATATGTCATCATGGTTAGTAGGATGGCTAGAGCTAATGAGAGTGGATAGAAGAGAAGTGATATCTATGGCTCCTATGGTTTCCCTTGGGTTCATAATATGGTGGGTGATAATGCATCTAGGCCCACTGGGCTTAGATGAATTAGAGGGTAATGATGATGGTGAGTCAAGTAAACCATCCAAGGAGGAGAACCAGATGGATTTCGATAATCCCATCCATGACGAGCATCTACCAATAGGAGGGTTGGAGGTATTAGTAGTGGTTTCCCTCGCTTAAGGGAATAATAGTTTAATTCATAGCTTTTTAAGATTTTTAAAATATCGAATATAGCTAATGAGATAGACTAACAAGCATCATGTGTGATATGAAAGGGGAGATAGATGCATAAATATCCACTATGGAGGTAGAGCTGGTAAGACTGAGGCCAATAGAGGTAGATTTAGCCATGATGAAGGCCATACTAGTAGCTTGAGATACCTAGAGAGTTTCATTAGAGTAGACCATGAAGACTTTATATGATAGACTAATGATGCCTCCTTTAGACCAACAATGGGCTCAGGAGCTAGCAACATGTGTAGAAGAGATTACCAAATTACATGCAAAGTATGCAAGGGCCAAGACACTACAAGAGGCCCATGAAGTGATAGCTAGTGGTATATTGATCTCGACATTGAGTGGTAGGAGTGTTAGGAGGGTACACCCTAGGAGCTATACCCTACAGTAATGGTGGTAGTACCCACCCCTAGAGGTAGAGGATTTAGGGCTCAAGCCCATGTATTGTATAACATTTTTGATTGTGATATATATATATATATATATATATATATATATATATGATTATTTTGGACTCAAAACTTATGTTTTTGGCTTTTTATTTAATGTGATAAACACTAGACACACATAGGCCTAATGAACACTAAGACTAAGCTAAAAAAGATACTAAATGTATATAGTGTAGGATATACAATGAATGCCAAGAACATGCTACAATAACCTAAGACAAAAAGGTATTGTAGACCATAAATAATGCACTAGGGTTAATTAATCGATGTAATTAATGTGCACTATTAGGTCTAGTTTAAGTTGACACAAAGCATCAATATGACAACAGATGATTAGGTATACAAGTTCATTATGTTAGCATGTACATTCAATCCACATATGAAAGCATAAATCAAGAATGAACAAGATAACATATGTAGGCATGGTGTCAGCATCCTAATAATAGTACATCATCATCATTTTGGTATTGGGTAAATCAATAATGCGATAAGATATATAAAGATGATCAAACATATGAATATTAATAATATTAAATATTCAATGGTGATAAGAATATATGATTCACTTATTACAGATTTGCTATTCACAAGGGTCTCCCATGTGAGCTATTCAAGATTCTCTATCTGATATTCAAGTGATAGGGTTCAAGTGTCTTCTGTAATCTACCATTATCCAGTCTCCTCCTGATGATAACCCATACATTGCTTCCTTTTCCTCTTCTTCTCCCTTCTTTCCTTCTTGGTATGTCTTGAATGCCTTTATATGTGGATACTTTTAATTTGGTTTTAACCCCTTCTACATCATACAAGGGTCAAATACATGGCCTAAACCTCTATTTAGATATTATTAACCCCTTTATGACTAATATATCATTAAGAGATTAAAATAATTTATTAGGTATGCCAAGGTTCATTTTTAGGTGGTTACATTTGACCCTTTTAGATGTGTGATTGAAGCCATGAAATTACATGTCTAAAGAAGAAGTGTAGAAAAAATATTTTTTGATATTTGTGCTGATGTTGTACTATCTTTTCTAATGTAGACTTGGATGATGATGAGGGTCCTTATGCTACCCCCCTTTTGACTTGGATGCCCTAGGAAAGATCCTTGAGTGGAGTAGCCAAGGAAAAAGCTGCTAAAGAAGCTATCTTCAATAATAATATTTGGATAGTGTTTGGATGACTATAGAAATCCATCTCCAAGGATGGAAACAAAAGATGTTTGGATGCCTCCTTTATACTATTCAAGTCATGAAATTGGCCTTTCCATTGAGTGTATGAATCGAGAACTTTATGCACTCACATTCATGCCCCAAGATAGGGAGGTGGTGGTTTGGATGGAGGCAAATGATTTCTTTCTATATGATGATGATATCCTGAATGATAGAAAGAATGATGTTGATGCCATATTTCTAGCTATAGTACATGCTAGAGTTGATAACATGTAATGATATGTTAGATATGAAATCATATGTTGGATGTATAGTAAGCTATATCATCTAGAGAAGATGATCCAATGTTAGCAATCTTACTTATGAATACATCATTGGTTTTTATTTACTTATGAATACATCATTACTTATGAATACATCTAATGGATAATAGTGATGATGGCCATCAATGATCATATGTTTATATGTCTATGATAAGAAGATAGTATGCTTTGGATAGGTTTAAATCAAAAATCATGTAGATACAAAGAAAAATATATTATCCATTAGAGATGATCCAATATCAACAAATAGCTCATGGTTGCATCATCAATTTACTTTATAGTGAGTGAACTCTCACTAGCCTTATCGTTGGTCATTGGTAGTTAAACATTTTAAGTCCATGATCTTGGGATATTAGACTTTAGGTAGGTGCAAAGCCAATACCATATGGATACATAGTAAAATGCCTCATTCATTGGAGATTATCCAATATCAATGAATCGATCATGGTGACATCATCAATTTACTTTTAAGTGAGTGAAATCTCACTAGCCCTTTCATTGGCCATCAACGATCATGCATGTTATGTCCATGATCTAGAGATATTAGGCTTGCCAAGAAAGGACAAAATTAATATAATATGGTATCATAGTGAGATTATTGGATAATAAGAAAATCTTGTAAAAAGCATCCAAAGGTTACTCATGGAAATCATTAGTATATCTGATGACCATATTTTCAAACAAATATTCAAAGATAACAAATAAAAATATAGTATATAAAACCAAAAATTACATGATATGTAGACTTGCAATTGGCATGGATCCTAGAAATGTTCAAAATAAGGACCCACAATGCAGGTTCCCTAAAATAGGATGAATTACCTTATCTATTTTGAAACAAAGTTGACCTTAATGCTAATAGGAAGCCCATCCTATAAAAAATATTAAACCAAAGCATCGATAAGAGGGAAGAAAGTATGATGCCCCCAAGTAGAAAAAATGTAACAAATATAGGATGATGGTATCGTGAATGTTCTATTGGTAGGCCACTGGTAGCACATGATGCATTCCTATACTTTCAAAACCTAAGGGAGAATGTAACATAAATTCGATTGAATCATTTGGATAAAGGATCACCAAAATTGAGGATTGATGACTTGTAATGAAATAATTGGGGGAAGGGGGTGGTGCCCTAAGATGTGGGCATGGGGGATGATCTCCCTTATATACATCACAACTCAAATCCACCACGGGCTAGGGTAAATAAGATAAAGTCATATTTGTAAGAACATGCTTATTTGTAGGATGCAGTTGAATGGATAATGGGCATGAATTGACAACACATGGAGGAGAACAGAAGTTATCTATAGCATAGTTGTAGTGGAAACATTAAGTCAACCTTGTTATTCTACATAGATGAGAAATGTAGTGAAGAATGTAGAGTGAAGTTGGAAGATAATAGTTCTCATGCCCCCCCTTTGGTTGTGGGTTTCGCCTTATGGTTGATAATCCTCTGATTGAAGTTGAATTAGGCATTAGGCATGCATCATGACATATAAACAAAATATAAGCATACAAAATATCATAGTAATGTGCATAAATAACCATGCAAATATAAATATACCAAAAACTTGATCATATAGCCTGAATTTAGGTATTGATTCCTAGTTGAATCATATGCAAATAAGAAATAATATAAGACCCCTCTTGAATTGGTGGAAGACTTTGATATTAGCATGCCACTAGCACCCTATTATTTCCATAAAAATTTAAAAATCCATATTATCAGGAAGACATGTCCCCAATGTGGCCAAAAAGAAGGAAAAGAAGGGGGAAAATAGGGAACATTGGTGTGGGACTCAATTGTAAGAAACATACGATGCTATCACCCTAAAACATCACAATGCTATCATCATGCTTATAGAAGATATAGATGAAATGAAAAAAATAATGAAAGATACACTCAAACAAAAAGATGCATAAGCACAATAACTAACTAACATATACTATCTATGAAGATAGAAGGGGATTAAGAAATGAATTTGTGTGTTTGGGAAGGCTTTGTTACCTAGATACATTTTGCATATGCAAAAATAAAGGTAGGTACCTTGTATGTGAATAACTACCCTCATCCAAGACTATGGGGGTTGACTTTATTCCTATGGCGTTTTAGATAAGATGATCTATGCGCTTGAGGGAAATAGGAACATATTCTATAAGGAATACATACTGAACTAATGAATCCTCAAGATAGTGGTGTATAATGGGATCATGCTTGAGGTGTCAAAAATGGAAAAACCCTTAGCAAATCTACAAACCGATTAGTGTGGTTGACCCTATCCTAGTCAAGATTGTACAAAATATCAACTAAAACTTGTAATTGGATGTGTGAAGGTTATTTATACCAATTAGTATGTTCTTGAATATCCAAAATGACATAAACTTTAACAACATATTTGGTAGAAGTCCAATTAGGTTGAATTTCAAATGCTTCATTAATAACTTGAGTAAGGGTTTTTCTAACAAATGTGTTTATATCGTTATTTTGGAGAAAGGCCTTACCTGTATCAAGCTTACCTTTAGGGGAATGGGTAGGCCAACTAGTAATGTCATCGTGGTGATCATAGACTTGCTCATCATCAAGAATCCATTCATCATGATCAATGGAAGCATACTCAGCAAGGGGTAATTGATCAAATTCTTCATCATACTTCAAGTAAGGTCTAGGATCCTAGGGATCCACGATGGTTATGTTGTATTGATAGTCAAATATTTCACTCACATCATGCCTAGTCTGGAGGGGAATATTGAATTTAGAAGATTCCATGGAAGAGAAAAAATAATTAGCTTCATATGTTGTATTTTAGGGATAATCATCAAGGATATGTGGGTCAATAAGAAGATCTATGAGAAGAGAACCATTGTTAATAATAAAAAATCATAATTTCTATGGATCTAATAAAACCTATTAAATGGATTGAGCATTTGGATGGATGTTATTGATTGAATGGGTTGCATTATCATTAGGATATCTTTTAGGAATAAAAGAAGCTAGTGAGAGAGTGATACAATAATTATCAAGAGACTTCTCACCATCAAGAATCTATTGATCATTATTAATAAAAGCATACTCATTAAGGGTTGACTTATTAGACTTCGTATCATGCTTCAAATTAGGACCTACAATTGGACGATCCATGATGGCCATGTTGATAGTCTAATACACCATCCTCAACATGCATATCTTGAAGAGGGATGTCCAATGATGAAGATTCTATAGAGAGGATTGAATCAACTTCAGATTGTATCTATAGGGTGATTATCAAAAACCTACGAATTTGTAAAAATATCTATGATAAGACAAGCATAGTTAATAAAAAAGAAGCATAATCTCTAAGGATCTAAAGGAACCTATTGAATGGATTAAGCACCTGGCTGAATCCTATCAAGCTCATGAAACCTAGCCTTATAAGAAAGTTCCATCTTCAAGGGGTCATTAGCCAAGTTACTAGAAGCAAGATTATCAAGGGGATTACTTATCTCTTCTACTACATATATGTGTTGAGTAGGATCAACATGGGGATTGATGCTTGGTTTATAAGGAACCCCATATGAAGGAATAGCTTGAGGAGAAACAAACTCCTCCTTTAACAGAGGGTTGGAAGTAGAGCAATCCATAAGATGATTACTAGCTCTAGCTATAACACAAAGCATTGCCTCCATAGGGAGGAAAAGTAGTAAAGAGGGATTCTTGATGTCATAGAATGATATTACCTTGGTTACAAACCTAGGTGTTTAAGAATATAGGGTTCACCAAATGTAGATCCTAGATAATGCATTAGGGTTAATTAATTGATGTAATTAATGTGAACTATTAGGTCTTGTTTAAGTTGACACAAAGCAACAATATGATAATGGAAGATTAAGTATACAAGTTTGTTCTATTAGCATGTACATTCAATCTACATATGAAAGAATAAATCAAGAAAAATAAGATAGCATGCACAGGTATGGCATCGACATCCTAATAACAGTACATCACCATAATCATGGTATAGGACAAATCAAGAATGTGATAAGAGATATAAAGATGATCAAACTTATGAATATCAATAATAATGAATGTTCAATGGTAATAAGAATATAAGATTCGCTTGTTACAAATTTGATATTTGTAAGGGTCTCTCTTGTAAGTTGTCCAAGATTCTCTATCTAGGATTCAAGTGATAGATGTTAACACATAAATTTGATTTATGTATTTGTTAATACATTATAAAATAGTTGTTCGCACTTATAATCAGTTATTAATGTTATCTTGGATTTCATTAATATATATCATTACTTACTATGTTTCTCTTGCTTATGTAGGTACATGTCGACTTGAGGAGTGCGTCATATTATCTACTACCTATATAAATAAGGGATCTAATAGTAAGTCCATAATCAAGGATACACATGATCCCGCGTATGGTCTTGATAATGGCAATCATATTGTAAGGTGTCTCTTAACACCACCTGTCAAGCCTGATTTTGTGTATCCCCTTATTGCAAGCATTCTGAAGAATTGAGACCTATCTGATAATCATACTGTGATCATCTCGAGATTTGAGTGGTGGTGTGGACTCGTTGAAGATGAATCATAGCTAATAGAAGGCTGCTAGCACTCCTCTGTGATGAATACAAACCGCTGGCATTCCTCTTCAAGCTAAAGAACACCGCCCATGACCCTCTTTTGTGACCTTTCAATTTCGTGATTTTAGGTTTAGACGACGTTGGATCCCAAGATTTCGTCATTGGCTTCATTTCAAGCGTGCTCCGTTAAGTGGGTATATAACTTCAGTTTTGATAGGTGGTGCCATCTTTCACCTACTTTATCATACATATATTTCGTATTTCCTTGTTATAGTGAATCTGAATTTATCAAGCAAATTTCGAGTTTCATCAATTTATCAAAATACTTGTGGTTACCTTTCATTATATTGTGTATAAATTGCTATCCGTAGCTCGAGTTACAAGTTGTGCATTCGAGTGTGTGAATGTTTTCCTTTTAATTACATTATTTATTTGCATGCTCGAATTTCTACTTGTAAACATCTGGTGAACCCGACATGAACTTCACATCGTTGCGCTAAAACCCTAAGGGTTTTAGTTGGGACTAATATCAATTTTGTGAGTGTTTCAGTTATGGATCAGCTTAAGTTATTCTTACGTAATCTTTCAAGAAGAGATCTGGATGAATTATTGGGAGATATCAGACATGACGGTCTGGAGGGATCTGGAGGAACATGAAATAGTGCCTAGGGTGACAATAGTAACTTTCAAGCTACTATCGAGGGCATGCAGAGGCAGATCGATAGATTAGCTAGGGGGTCAACCCCGACTAATGATTCTTTTGAATTCGATAGTCCCTTATGCGATGAGATTCGTAGGCACATGCCACCTCCTGATTACAAAGATCCAAAATTTTGCAAGTTCAATGGTGAGGGAGATTCGAGGAGACATCTACAAGGGTTCAAAGATGAGTGTGAACTCAAAATCAGCACGGATCAAAGGTTACAAGCCAAATTCTTTCCCCATAGCTTGGAGGGAGAAGCGTGTGAATGGTTTTATGCCCTACCTGAAGGGTCCATCACATCATTTGGAGAGTTCAGTAGTTTGTTCCTTGAACAATATAAGAACAATATCAAGCAGGAAGTTATGGTGTCAGATTTATGCGCTATAAAGCAAGGCAGTGATGAGAAGCTGGACAAATTTGTTGTGAGGTTTAAGAAGATATGGCAGCAAGTGAAGACCAAATTGACGGAAAAGGAGGTAAACAATATTTTTAAAGAAGCTATTATTTTACCCTTACAATCACATGTTATCGATTATACGCATCTCGCATTTTTGGATATGACATATAAATTGTTAGAGAAAGAGAAAGTCCTTGTGAAGCTAGGGCTTGTGAAGTATAGTAGTGATGATAAGGCAAAAGCCAAGGATAAGAGATCGCAATCACCTAAGAAAGAGAAAACTATCCATGTGGTTGAGAAGATAAACGGATCGAAAGAGAGGAAATTTATGAAATTTCCCATACCTTCGAGATATATCCTAAAAGACCTTGTGGCAAAAGGGTTGTTACAACTCTTACCTAAGCATGAAGAAGATCCTATAGTAGAAAGACCCGCTTGGTACAAAGAAGATAGGTATTGTGAATATCATCAGACTAAGGGCCATGCTACTAATGGGTGTGGAAGCCTTAGAAATAGAATTCAGAAACTCAGAGAAGATGGATTCTATGTGTGTCCGGCAAAGGTTGAAGATGCAGAGGAAGAACAACATGTCAACATGATATTCCATGAGGATGTTTGTGTGGCTCTCACCAGAGGGAGAGCTAGAGGGATGGTTGATCCAGTTACTTGCGAGAAGGAGTTACCAAAAGATCCTAGAGGGTTCAATTTGATTGAGCAGTTAAAGAGCACCCAAGCTAAGGTTAGTCTATTTGAGTTACTTCAGATTTTAGCACCTCATAGGGAGATGATGAATCAAATTTTTAGAAATAGTCAAATAGATCGGAATATTTCTATTGCTGCTTTTGCAAAAAAAGAAAAAATTTGGAGTAAAGGGGAGGTTATTGCATTTTACCCTAGCGAGAAGCCTAGCAAAGATGTCACCAAGCTTCATCCACCTTTGTTCATTGAGGTGGATACCTTTGGGATAATAGTTAAGAGGTCATTAATAGATGGTGGGGCAGCCTTGAACATTGCTACCACTCATCTATTGGAGCAGTTTGATCTGGATGTGCTACCTCCAAAAGAAGAGACCACCATGAGAGTCAACGGATTTGATGGCATACCTAGGAAGTGTGCTGGAATTATCACATTACCAATCAAGGTTGGTAATAAAGTGCTTGACACCCTATTTTATATCACGAAAGGAAAGCCCTCATTCAACTTTATTCTTGGAAGACCTTGGATAGATGATATGGATGGAGTGGCATCAACGTTACATAGGTGTTTCAAATTTTGTTTTGAGGGAAATGTTTATAAGGTTGAGGTAGATGAGCAGATGGCAAGGTAGTGTAACTTTATTCTTTCGAAAAGATTTTTTCCATGTGATAGGGAAGATGAAACCCTGTTGGCTAGGAATGATCGGATTTACAGGAGAGCATTACAAAAAATCAGCGTGACGGATATCGGGATTAGGTCATATGTTATCACGGATGTTAATGAGATCAATTTAGATAGAAACGAACGATAGCAAGGTCGGGAAGAGGAACACTCGTGCTCCTTTTCAGTAATAGGGGACCGTTGGTGACCTTCTTTTGAGGAAAAAATAGAGAAAAATTAGTTGAGCATGGTTCCATATCAGGGTGATGATGACATTTATTAGGATAGAATTTCAGAAATGATGACTGACGATGAATGGGTAAGCAATTGCTATGTAATTGATTATGAGATTGATGAAGAAAATGCTATACATGCTATAGATGTATTTCAGAATGATGATGCCTTTTTAGAAGATTTAGGTGCTAGAATAGAATATCCAATAAGGCACGAAAAGAGAATTCAGATGCATTGTCCAGATATACATGCTTGTTTCGAGGAGTCTAGAGATGACAAGATTGAGGGATTGGGGAAGTTGCCATTCCCTTTGCCATCAGAAACTGAGGTCACTTGGCTGAATGAAGAGATTTCGAAAGTTAATATCGGCTCTTAAGAGATACCGCGTGTGCTAAAAATGGGTAAGATTCTTGAGGCACCATTGCAGAGTGAATTAATTCAGTCTTTTCATGATTATTTTGAGTTATTTACATGGTCTTATAAGGATATGCCAGGGTTAGATGAGAATTTTGTGGTGCATAACCTAGTGGTCGAAAAAGGGGCAATGCCAGTAAAACAAAAGGCACGAAAAATGTCTTTTCAGATTTCATTGCTCGTAAAGAAAGAGATAGAGAAATTTTTTGGAAGTCGGATTCATAAGACCCATAGATTACTCAGAATGGATGGCCAATATAGTTCCAGTTAAAAAGCCTATAGGTGAAATCAGGATGTGTACTGATTTTCAGGATCTCAATAAGGCTTGTCCTAAAGACGATTTTCCATTGCCTAACATAGACATGATTATTGATAGTTTAGCAGGATATGAAATGTTGTCATTTATGGATGGGTTTTCAGGATATAATCAGATTAGGATCAAAGAAAGTGATCAACATAAAATAGCTTTCAGAACACCTTGGGGCAACTTTTGCTACAAGGTAATGTCATTTGGTCTCAAAAATGCAGGAGCAACATATCAAAGAGCCATGACAGCTATGTTCCATGATTTCATTCACAAAATAGTTGAGGTATATGTTGATGACATTTTGGTAAAATCTAAGAGAAAGGAAGATCATGTGTAAGATTTGAAAGCAACATTTGAGAGAATGAAGCAGTACAAGTTAAGAGTTAAGCCACAGAAATGTGTATTTGGTGTGTCATCAGGAAAACTCTTGGGGCATATTGTCTCAAGGAGAGGTGTAGAAGTGGACCCCAAGAAGATCAAAGCCATTGCAAAAATGGCACCTCCAACAAATCTCAAGCAACTAAGGAGTTTGCAAGGTAAGATACAAGCCATTAGAAGATTCATATGTCAATTAACAGATAAGATAGCTCCTATGTCTCATTTACTTAAGAAAGATGTTGAGTTTAAATGGGATGATAAATATCAAGAGTCATTTGATAAGATAAAAGAGTATTTGTTACATCCGCCAGTGTTAGCTCCATATAGGCATGGAGAATCCCTATGGATTTATGTTTTAGCTACAGAGCATGCATTTGGGGTAATGCTTGCTAAGAAGAAAGAAGATGGTAAGGAGAGGGCTATCTATTTTATCAGTAGAACATTGAAGGATTATGAGGCTAGATACACTCCTATTGAAAAATTATGTCAATGTGTGGTGTTTGCTACTGAAAGGTTGCAGCATTACTTGATCAACAGCACTACACATGTGCTCACACAGGCAGATCCATTGCGGTATTTAATGTCAAAGCCTTGCCTTGATGGAAGAGCGGCAAAATGGGTTATGTTACTTCAAGAGTTTGATCTCAGGTTTGTTAGACAGAAATCAGTTAAGGGATAGGCAATCATAGATTTCATTACAGAATTCCCCATAGGGGATAGTACATAACTTAGAGAAGAATTCCAGGATGAATGTGCATTAGCAGATATGGTAGAAGTTGCAGAGAAGGACTGCCCACGACCTGATCATGAGGATGAGAGCACCATCGACATTCTATTTCCCAGAGAATCCAAGCCTTGGAAGTTATACTTTGATGGGTCCAGGTGTATACATGGATCAGGAGCAAGAATTGCGTTGATATCTCCATAGAACGATGTTATTCCTATGTCATACAAATTATCATTTGAGTGCACCAACAACATGGCTGAGTATGAAGCTCTCATATTGGGTTTGAAGGCAGCTATTGAAATTGGTATTCGCGATTACATATTTATGGAGATTCACAGCTAATAGTCAAGCAAGTCAATGAGGTCTACAAGACCAAGGATGAAAAGCTTATCCCATATAGGGATTACGTTATCAAGTTGCTTACTCATTTCAAAGAATATCAATTGGAGAGTATCCCAAGGAGTAGCAACAGATTGGCAGATGCAATGGCAAGTGTAGCATCACTTATACCATTGGAAATTGAGGACCAAGAAACTAGCTTTACCATCAGAAATCTAAGAAATTCATCCGCTATTAAGGAAAGTGCAATATGTGTGGTCCAAAGAGTTGGATATGAGGAAAGTCCATGGTACCAGCATATCATAAGATATTTGAAGAATGATTTTATTGATACTACTATGGATAAGCGAGAGAAAATCAGAATGAAGAGGTTGGCTGCTAGGTATGTTATCATTGGTGATGTGCTTTACAAAAGGTCATTTAATGGTATTCTTTTAAGGTTTCTTCTTATTGAAGAAATTTCAGCAGCATTAGAGCATGCCCATGGAGGGGCATGTGGGGGGCATTTTAATGGTAGATCAGTTTTTGGCAAGCTAATCAGGATGGGTTATTGGTGGCCCACTATGGAGCATGACTATTTTGAGCATGTCAAGAAATGTGAGCAATGCCAAAGGCATGCTCATCTTGAGCTTACACCTACTCAGGAATTAAACTATGTTACTTCACCATGGCCTTTCTCTATGTGGGCTATGGATTTCATGGGTGTTATCAACCCCCCCATCTAGTGAGGGGCATAAGTTCATCTTAGTGGCTACAGAGTATTATACAAAATGGGTGGAGGCTATCCCTTTGAAAATAGCTATCCAAAAGCATGTAATCAGGTTCATCAAGGAGTACATCATTTGTAGGTTTGGCATACCACAACAATTGGTCATGGATAATGGGGCCAATTTCACAGGAAAGGATGTCAAAGAGTTTTGTCAAAAAATGAGGATTGAGCAAAGATTTTCTTTAGTATATTACCCTCAAGGTAATGGGCAGGCTGAAGCTACAAATAAGACTATCAAAAGGATATTGGCCAAGAATATCAAGAAGAATGGGAAGGATTGGCATGAATAATTACCTTATGCTTTATGGGCATATAGGACCAGTGAAAGGACAGCAACAGGAGCTACCCCATACTCTCTTGTGTTTGGGGATGAGGCGGTTATCCCTCTTGAGATTGAGATTCCATCTTTGAGGATTGCTCTCAAGGATGTGATGAAGGAACCACAACACTTAGAGGCAAGATTGAATCAACTTGAAGCTTTAGATGAGAAGAGGATCACTGCATTAGAGCATCTCAAGGCTTATCAGCAGAGAATTAAAAGGTCATATGGCAAGAGAGTGGTCTCCAAGGATTTTGAGATGGGAGATATGGTCTTACAGGAAAATATTTCCAATACTACAGCTAGAGATGAGCTCAAAGGAAAGTTTGAGCCTAATTGGGTTGGACCCTATCTTGTTACAAAAGTATTTGGTAGAGGTACATACAGGTTGTCTACATTGCATGGGGAGGTTCTCAAGAACCCCATTAATGCTAGGCATTTGAAGAAGTATTACATCTAGGAAGCCTGAGGGTCGTTACGTGTGTCTGGGTCGTATCAAAGTATGCTAATGGGATGGTCATGCGAGCAGACATCACGAAGCCAAGTCAGATAGTCAGTTGAGATCATAAGAGGAGCACTCGTGTTCCATATTCATCAAAAGTAGACCACTCGCAGTCCTATCAATGAGTCAGAAGTAGCTAGTTTGAGAATCATTTATGCCTCTTGGCGGAGTTCCAGCTCCCAGTTTGTCAAATTTATCAGTATGATTAGATTTATCAGCTTGGTCAAATTTATCAGATTATCAGCAGTTTGTCATATGCCTCTTGGTAGAGTATCAGCTCCACATTGTATGCCCCTCGGTGGAGTATCAGCTCCATGTCAATTACCATGCCTCTTGGTAGGGAGTCCAGCTCCCACAGAATCATCCGACTGAACCATCAATGATAGGAGATGGTTTTACTCCACACAAAACATATAATATCCCAAAATATCAAAAATAATATACGGATAGTTGTCATCTATGACCTCTTGGTAGATGGCTATGGACCTTAGAGCTATCTTTTCTTTTGCAGGATATCATTGGAGTCTATCATTATTAGCTAGGGGAAACATGGTGAATATCACATAAGGGGGTTTCTTAACCCATATCTCTTATCATTTTGTTGTTTAGCTTTCTCAAGTTTATCATATGTTCAGTATCAAAATTAGATTGATTAGTGTTGGTATTATGCTTATCAATGCTTATCAATATTTGATTGGCTATGATATCTTGAGTATACTTTGAATAATAAATCTTAAATGTTGCACTTTATCATTCAAAGTGGGGCATCTGTTAACACATAAATTTGATTTATGTATTTGTTAATACATTATAAAATAATTATCCGCACTTATAATCAATTATTAATGTTATCTTGGATTTCATTAATATATATCATTACTTACTATGTTTCTCTTGCTTATGTAGGTACATGCCGACTTGAGGAGTGCGTCATATTATCTACTACCTATATAAATAAGGGATCTAATAGTAAGTCCATAATCAAGGATACACATGATCCCGCGTATGGTCTTGATAATGGCAATCATATTGTAAGGTGTCTCTTGACATCACCTGTCAAGCTTGATTTTGTGTATCCCCTTATTGCGAGCATTCTAAAGAATTGAGACCTATCTAATAATCATACTGTGATCATCTCGAGATTTGAGTGGTGGTGTGGACTCGTTGAAGATGGATCATAGCTAATAGAAGGCCGTTGGCACTCCTCTATGATGAATACAGACCGTTGACATTCCTCTTCAAGCCGAAGAACACCGCTCACGACCCTCTTTTGTGACCTTTTAGTTTCGTGATTTCAGGTTTAGACAACGTTGGATCCCAGGATTTCGTCATTGGCTTCGTTTTGAGCATGCTCTGTTAAGTGGGTATATAACTTCAATCTTGATAGGCGGTGCCATCTTTCACTTGCTTTATCATACATATATTTCGTATTTCCTTGTTATAGTGAATCTGAATTTATCAAGAAAATTTTGAGTTTCATCAGTTTATCAAAATACTTGTGGTTACCTTTCATTATATTGTGTATAAATTGCTATCCGTAGCTCGAGTTACAAGTTATGCATTCGAGTGTGTGAATGTTTTCCTTTTAATTACATTGTTTATTTGCATGCTTGAATTTCTACTTGTAAACAATAGAGTCCAAGTGTCTTCTATAATCTACCCTTATCTAGTCTCCTTCTGATGATAATCCCATATGTTGCTTCCTTTTTCTCTTATTCTCCCTTCCTTCCTTCTTAGTATTTCTTGAATGACTTTATATGTAGATACTTCTAATTTGGTTTTGACCCCTTGTACATCACACAAGTATCAAATACATGGCCTACAACTCTATTTAGACATTATTAACCTCTTTATGAATAATACATAATTAAGAGATGAAAATTATTTATTAAATACACCAAGGTTCATTTTTAGATGGTTACAGGTACCAAGATAAAAAATAGGGAATTAACGAACATGTTGAGCATGAGTCAATATATCAGATGAGTGAAAAGGTCAAATATCTATGTCTAAGATGAGAAAAAGTAAAGATGGAACATTCTATTTTAGGGAAGGCATGATGCTAGTGCCCCAAATTAGAGGTAGCAGGGTGTTGGCACCCTACATAAAGAGGAATTAGCCTCATAAATAATAAATAGAGGATCAACTTATGAGTACAAGATAAATAAAGCACTAGAATAATGCAAACTCAAAATAAGAAAAGCAAAAGATTTAAAAACATCCCAACTAGTAATATACACTAACTATGAAGGAAAAATAAAATTAACTAGTGATCTTGCATACA
>Ga0115848_100452_pt1 | contig 16018 bp, 10 predicted proteins | sample InSIn3gowninarea_FD_83862 | JGI IMG/M metagenome (GOLD analysis project Ga0115848, IMG submission 83862) | reverse complement strand
ATAAATAAAAAATTACTTACAATGTCAAAATGATCTTCTTGTTCTCTGGGAGGCGGGGGTAACCTCCGGTTATTACTTGGAAATGGCTTGGGCCTACCACCTGGTGGAAGATTAGAATTTGGGGGTTTTGCTGAAGTATGTTTTGCGTTTTGAAGTAAGTAATGAAAAGGTTTTAATTGAAAAACAACGGTAAAAAGCAAAATCAGAATCAAGATATAAGAAAGATACTTTTTTTGAAGAAAGAGAAAAGGGAAAAGTACATGCCCATGGAAATAAAAAAGAGAAATGTAAATGCCGTAAAATATCCAATACTCGGGTAGTTTTAAAAAATCGATTATTGGGCCATTATCATTTTCTTGATTTAAAAATAGCATGGGTAAGCTGAAAAATAAAAGCCAGCACAAACCATGCGTAAAAATGACGAAAGCTTTGGAGCGAAACAGGTGCATAAAAAAATCATTATTCCGCGGCAAAGTCATCAGGATGGATATTTAATCTAAGGGTATAGGTATACAAAATATACGAGGATTAAAGGGATAATGAGAACAAATATTATGCGTTGCAGTATGTAATTATTGACTGTGCCTGATTAATTTAATAAAAGTTAGAGAGGCCTTCTTACCTGGAAGCCTCCCTAACTTTATCTACATTTTAACTTCAAGAAGCTATTTTATGCTCTTGAATTTTATTGGCCACATTCCTGAAATCTAAGGTTGGTGCTGTGTTACGAGGAAGATATTTTAATTCTTGTTTAATCGCGGTTATTAAGTAATCTACTTCTTCCTGGGGACGAGCCGCAATGCGGAAATACTGGCTGGTGCAACCAATTTTGTTGCCACAATTGCGAACAAAACAGCCTTGATTATCTAGTAACCGATCTCTTAGCACGTCGCCATTTAAGCCATCTGCTAACTTTACGTAAACAAAATTAGCATTAGATGTAAACACGGTTAATTCCTCAATAGAACGCAGTGCTTTTAATAAATATTCTCGGTCCTGAATAACGCGCAGCCGGCTTTCCTCATATTCCAGCTTACCCGCAATAACTAATTTTAACAGCATTTCGGTTATCCCGTTTACATTCCAGAACGGTACGTGTTTTTTTAATTTTTCGATATTCTTCCGGCAGCTGATGGCATAACCCATTCTTAAACCGTGCAAGCCCAAGTTTTTACCTAAACTCTTCAGCACCCACGCATTGGGAAACTGCGCCACAACATCTTGAACGGTGGGTGGTTCGGGCATAGAGAAATCAATAAAAGATTCGTCGATGATTAAGTTATCCAGAAAACTTAATTGCTGCATGATCCAGATAACATCGGCTTTTGCCAGGATCGATCCGGTAGGATTATTAGGATTACACAACACGGCATTTTTTACCCCGGAAGTTTTTACCGCGGCAACAAAATCGGCCGCCGTTAAGCAGAAGTTGTTTTCTTCTTGGTATTCTAAAAAATGTACGCTACGGCCTAAGCCCATGGGTTCATCGGTCCAGCGACCAAAAGAAGGGATCGGCACTAAAATATCATCTTGAATAAACAGGGTGTTTAACCAGGAAATTAGTTCGGTAGAACCATTTCCCAGGATTACGTTGGCCGGATCAGTGATACCGGCAAAATCACTTAATATTTCGGCTAATTGCGAGTTACCACTCGGATAGTATTTTAAAGCGAAAGGCATTTTCTGGTAAAGCTGTTGCATAATGGCCTCGGTCGGAAAATAAGAATTTACTGGGATGCAATAATCTCGTAGCAGGTGCGCCTGCTCAAAATTATGCGTTAAACTGGCGTAAGAAGGGCTATGCGATTGATTATTAAACAACAATACGTTTGGGGTGTTGGAATTTTGATTTTTAGCGGCGTTCATAAGTATTTTGAATTAAATGAAGATGATGTTTGAATCTATAAGCCAAATGTACTATCATTCTTAGGAGCGTCCGTGGATCTATCGGTGAAGAGCAGAATTGTATCGGTGAATGCAAAACCGATTTGCCTCATTCTTACATAAATGGCCTAAACTACCAAAACAAGCTCCAGCTTATCCGGGCGAAGAAGGGAGTAGCAGGCGTAATGGGAAGTTCGTTTATTACTGATTACTCGGTTGGTAAACAGTTTTAGTTGGCTAACTGGGTTTCTTGCCAGGAGGTATGAAACAAGTTCCGCCCCATAGTTACAGCTACTGCTTTTTTAAAAAAATACTTCGCTGAATTAAGTTCTCCGCGACTAAAAGGGATTCATAGACTCTTATCCGCCATTGGTCTAGGTTCTCTCGTCCGTGGTCTATTCCAGTTTTTGGCTGGCGGTAAAAGTGCTTCCTTTGAATCATCAACCCGGCTGCTAGCTAGTGAGCCGCTCCGGACTTTGGTTAGGGGTAGACAAATCGACCTTGCCTCGTATAGTCTTTATCCGGGAGTATAAAGGTTGTAACGAAGCTTTGTAAAAATAGAATACTTATTTTGAGTAGAAAAATTTAACAATATTTATAGTATGATTTTAAATAAAAGAGTTCCTATATCCTTCCGGTTTAATGAGATTAAACAAGAATTAATCATTGTTATTTGTATTACCGTAATATGCGATTTTCTACCGGACGTTTACATGAAAATAGACAAACTCCCGGATATACCCATCTCTATCGCTGCCATTTTAGGTACGGCTATCTCGATATTACTTTCGTTTCGAGTGAATCAATCTTTTGGCTGGTGGTGGGAAGCCAGACAAATCTGGGGCAGCATTATTAACGACAGCCGAAACTTCACCTTGCAGCTGCAATTATACGTCAAAAATGATCCGGAAACCGTAAAAAGAGTAGCGTTAAGGCAAGCGGCTTGGGCTTATGCCCTGGCGCAAAGTTTACGCAAACAAGATCCCTTTAAGCATACTGAAGAATTACTGGCTAAAGCGGATAGGGAAAAATTAAGTCAGCAACAGCATGTACCCTTAGCGATTTTAGCGGTGCAAAATGAGGAACTAAAAACGCTGCATCAGCAAAATAAAATCAATGATTTTGGCCTTAACCTAATGAGCGAGACTTTACAAAGATTTACCGATGCGCTGGGTAAATGCGAAAGAATTAAAAATACGGTATTCCCCCGCATGTCCGCCGATGCTTTACACGCGACCATCTATCTTTTCGCCATTTTTCTATCGATGCCGCTGAAACTAAACTTGGTGCTGGAAGTTATTATTATTACTACCATTACCATGGTGTTTTTTATTCTGGAAAAATCGGCCAAAAGATTACAAACTCCTTTTGAAAATTTACCCAACGATATCCCCATGCACGCTCTTTCGATCACTATTGAGACCAACATCAAACAATTACTCCACGAAGAAAACCTGCCGAAACCAGCGGTAGCAGAATTATTTTATGCCCTTTGAATTTTAAGAGTGCAGGATAAAAATTTCGGGTTCTATACTGGTGGGTGAAATAATGAAAATCACCCCCTACCTTACTGAGTATTCCAGGCGGGTAATCGTTTTACGGAAAAATTATACCTGACTTAACGTTAGTCAGGATGTTGACAAAGAGCCTTAATAATAAATAGTAGATACATGAGAAAGTTTTCCAGCGTTTCCATTTTCCTGATAGTAATAATTTTTTCCTGCAAGTCGCAAGATAAGAAGAAGGAAACTAACCAGGGAAGCACTTCACCAGCGGTAAAGCAAACCGGATGGAATAATTCGTATGGCGGAGCAGATAAAACCTATGACACCGTGCTTTTGAAAATGCGCGACCAAGTAGCCCCCACATTTCAAACTTTTGCATTCAAAGACCAGGCAACAGGGAGAACGATGACGTACCATTTGTTTATCCCTAAAAACTATGATAAAAGCAAAAGTTACCCGCTCGTTCTGTTCATGGCCGACGCAAGCACGGTTGGGAAAGGAGCACTGGCACCCTTGATGCAGGGATATGGCGGCATTATTTGGGCTTCCGCGGAAAGTCAGGCAAAAAATCCATCGTTTGTTCTCGTGCCTTCTTACAAAGGCCCTGAAAATGCCGTAAACGACAATTGGGAAACAAGCGCGGAAGTAGCTATGACCTTACGCCTTTTGGATGCTGTAGTTGCCCAATACAGGATAGACAAAAACCGACTGTACACCACCGGTCAGTCGATGGGTGGCATGATGTCGTTTTATTTTAATGCCAACCATCCCGACTTATTTGCAGCTTCCTTGTTTGTCGGCAGCCAATGGGACATTAATGTCTTAGAACCGCTTGCCAAGATGAAATTCTTTTATGTAGTATCAGCCGGAGATGAAAAAGCAGCTAAAGGGATGCAAGAACTCGGCGCGATGCTTGACAAAAAAGGGGTTGAATACGGAAAGATAGAATTTTCAGCTAAACTGGCGCAAGCAGACCAGGAAGAACGGATTATACCTCTAATAAGTAAAGGACACGCAATAAATTTTGTTCAATTTACGGCAGGAACCGTTACTCCAAAAGGTGTGTCAGGTGGTGGTTCGGAGCACATGTATTCCTTTGATTACGCCTATAAGTTAGAAAGTATTCGAGATTGGCTTTTTAAACAAATCAAAAAATAATTGAAACTAATTTTTTAAAAAGTACCTCGCGCAATCAGGCTCCTTTTCGGGTGCCTGCCCGGAGGAGGTTATATCACCGGAGAACGAGGTGCATTACATCAATGCCTTTGTGGGATATTGCCACCAGGCAGGTTCCGGTGGGTAAGTTATCGAACCGGTATTTCCCTAAGACATTCGTCGAAACTCTTTTTACCGGTTTTTGCAGCGTCACCAAAACATTCGGCAAGGGCTGTTGATTTCTACTATCTAACATCGTTCCCGCAATGCTGCCCCCCAAATGGGCGTGAGCCACAAAAGAAAAGCTCCAGAAGAAAAAGAGAAGGGTAATTACCTGCCTCATTAATTTCGTTTATAATGGAAGATTCTATTTAAGCTATGGACCGTTTCCGGCGGCGCTCCCACCAGAAAACAATAATAGAAACAATAGCTAAGCCTAAAATTATCCAAGGAGCAAATGCCGCTATTCTTTCCACCAGACTGGTAATGTAGTTGGATTGTTGATTGAGGCGTTCGATAATCCAAGCCAAAGCCGTTATAGCCGCCAACAATGCCCCGGTTACTCGTACACCCTGGTAGAAGGAAGTGTTACTTAATAATAAAAGCCAAGGCATGATTAAAGCCACGATCAACAGCTGCATCAACTCTATGCCCAGGTTAAAGCCCAGAATACTTAAAGCCAACTGACTAGGTACCAAGTCTAGGTTACTAAGCGTACTGGCAAATGCTAAGCCATGAATCAAACCGAATCCCGCGGCAATGTAGGCTTCCCGGCCAGCAAACAAAGGTCGCAGGGCATGAAAAGCGGATACCAGAATTGAGAAGGCAATCAAAATTTCCACGGGCTGACTTGGTAAGCGCAGCCAGCCTAAGGCACCAGCCAGTAAAGTAAGGGAGTGTCCGATGGTAAAAGCTGTTACCACCCGCATTAAATGAATCAGGCTATAGCGCCAGCCGCCAAAAACACCCCACTGTTTCTGGCTGACTAATAAAGGGGCGGGCAATAATAAAACCAGCAGAAATAGTAAATGATCCGTGCCTTCGGCTATGTGTTTGATGCCCAGCTGCGCCATGCTTGTAAATCCAGTCCAGAGGCTCCCGCCCTGTTGGTTAATCTGCAACGGCACTATTTTATTATTAACAATATCCAAGCGAATAACCCCTACTTCTACCGGCTGCTCGGCCTGAATGCCCGCTTCCCAATCTTGTTTGACAGAAACTAAAGCGGTATGCGTTACCAGTTGATGAATAATTACATCGTAGTTGAAGGTAAAGGTACGGGTACTTGCTCCAGCCGGCGCTTGTAACCAAAGCTGCACGGTAAGTTCCTGGTACGGGCCACTGGCGCTTTTTTCTACGGGTTGTACTTGCATATCCTGTACTTCCACTTTCCAGGGACGCTTATCGGGGCTAGTAAGCTGGATATGCTTCAGCAAATAAGCTTCTAATTGGGGACCTAATCGTTTAACTAAGGTTCCCGGTTGCCTGGTAACATCTTGTCTGAATGCCAGTTGCAATTCGCTTAAGGGTAGTTGTAGTTCCGCGGCAACGCCATTAGGCTGAATAGTTAATAACACCAGGGAATTTGGCATGGGGTGCGCCGAAGCGCCTTGTGGCAGCAAAGACAGAAAAACCACTACCAAAGAAAAAGTAAATAGTCTTAAAAAGCTACGATGAGCAGAAGTTAGCATTTTACTATTTTGAAAACCAGATAGGCTAATTAGTTAACCGATTTTTTAAATTTAACTTGGTAGTTGTAATCAAGGGTAGTGCATTAAACCCATGCACTACCCTTAAGTTGAAGCATTTTAAAATATAATTTTATATTACAAGCCGTTATAATCGCGGGTATGATCCCGGAAAACGGTATGGTAGTGAATTTGATTTCGCACGACTACTCCTGACTGGCACACAAATTCGATCCACACACTAGGACCATCAATGCGCACGTAATCGGCATTGTTAGCCAGGGTAGTATTACCGGAGTAAGCAATATAGGTGTCGTTTAGTTCACTTTCATATAGCGCTAGCATGGCCGTACCCGTAGCATCGTCCGCATCCTGCAACCAAGGTTTCATAGCATTTAGTACCAGCTGTTTTTGCGCCGCCGTTAAACCACTTACCGCTAAGCCTTGCTTTGTCGCCGGGAATTGGCCGTCTTTATTGGGCCCGAGTAGTACATCACTGAAAGTAGCCGACAGTTTAGCGGAAGCTAGTTCCGTAGCCGAAAGGGAGGCTAACAGTGCTTTCATGGCATCGTATTCCGCTTTTAATGGGGCATACGTTAAGCCATCTGACGTCCAAGAGGTTGGTTCTACTCCCTGGTGCGAAGGCGTGATGCTTACTACGTTGCCGCCGTTAAAGGTAATATTCTGGGCGTAATGGTGGCCACCAAATTGCAGCATCCAGGTTCCGGTTTCACTGGGTTCTCCCAAGAAAGCAATAATATAATAGCCGGAGGAATACCCGTTGGCTCCCAAGGTGCCTAAATAATCATCGGCCAACCTAATTTGGGTAAATTCGCTAAAGCCTTCATCCGAAGTGGTACCAGACGCGGCGGCAATAACGGCATTAGCCGCCGCTAACTGAATCTCGTTTAAGGTGCTAAATTCAACACCGTTCCGAATTCTAACGCCGCCCGGTAAATTAGACCATTTAATAGCATTGGCCTTCGTTAAGCTGATTTGCAGGGAAGCAATCTGGGTGGCCGTTAACGTGGCTTTGAAAGCTTCGGCCAGACAAGCCACTTTTGCGGCCACCGTGGTAGCTGAGCTGCAATTGGTAGTAGTACTAGTAGTTACGGTAAAGCTGCCGGTAGACGTAGTGGTTTCCCCGTTTACCGTAACCGAAATGGTGCCCGAAGTAGCTCCGGCTGGTACCGTGACGGTGAGCTGGGTAGCGGTAGCTGCGGTGACAGTAGCTAATATGCCGTTAAACTTGACGGTGTTATCGGCAGCCGTGGTACTAAAGTTAGTACCCGTGATGGTAATCGTGGTGCCTACTCCTCCTGTAGCGGGTGTGAAGCTGGTGATGGTAGGAGCCGTAGCCGAACTGGCATTCACTGTAAAGTCAGTAGAGGAAGTAGTGGGATTTCCTTCCACAATAACCGTTATTTTACCGGTTGTAGCCCCTGTGGGTACCGTCACAGTAAGTTCCGTGGCGGTGGCCGCGGTAACTGTAGCGGCAGTGCCGTTAAATTGCACCGTATTGCTACCCGCGGTTGTACTAAAGTTAGTTCCGCTTATAATTACCGTGGTCCCTACTGCTCCGCTGGTGGGAGAAAAGCTCGTGATCGTAGGCATAGCGGCAGTACTATCAGCATCATCTTCTTTACAGGCGATTAAGACAAAAAAGGATAGAAGAAAAAGGCAAGCCGCAGAAAAGATTTTCTGCTTGATAAAAAAAGGGTTTGATAAAGAATGGGTTAGCATTTTGACAGTAGATTTTAAGTACCTTACAAAATTAGGCAGGTTGTAGGGCAACTTAATCTGATGTATCGGTAAATACGCTAATTGTCTCGATGAATACCCAGGAGAAGCCATTCAAAGCCAAAGAGCTGTATCACTCGTTTGGTATTATGGAGATTGTATCCTCTCCAATTATACCGTAGCCTTAGAGGGCACCACTTATACGGAAATGAAGCTTAGTTATTCTGTATAATACTATACTTAGCATCCGATTACATAAAAGTTAAGCTCAGCTTCTATGTAATTGGGGGTAAGTTCCTGAAAAAGCTTTACAGGTTAAACGGTAAAAATTCTATTTAATTTCTCAATTAACAACTCCTGGTTGACGGAATTTTTCTTTATTTATTTTCGCCAGCGCTTTTTAAATGTTCCCGCCTTTAGGTGCGCTTAGTTAGGGGTTAGATAATCACAGTAAGCATGAGGCCGCAGCTGGTTATAAGCCTGAATGGACTTGCTAATAGCTGCCTTTACCAAGGCAAACGTAAGGCCCAACAACTAAATTCCTCTTTGAGAATGCCGTTTATTCTTTCGACTACAGCATTTTTCCCGGGAATCTCCCTGGTTGATCATACTAACGCGGCTGTACTTGGAATTGAGAAGCTGAATGTATTCTTTGCAGCAGTAGGGAATACCCCGATCCGAATGATGGGTCAGCCCTTCTTTTCCTTTCTGTAAACTCTTAATCGCCATCGGCAATGCTGCCAGAGGTCCTTTCGTCTGTAAGGTGGTGTCTAGTTCCCAACCCATAATCTTATGGGAATAAGCATCGGTGATTAAACTTAAATAGCTAAAATCACGACCTGTTCTGATGTAAGTAATGTCACTTTGGAGCTGCTACCTGTGACGGGAGGGGAAAGGAGAGGCAGAATTAATGAAAATATTAAATTTGCTTGTATGAGAAAACGAGTATTTAGTTCCTCCTGCAAAAAAATGGCGGTTGCTCTCTCTTATGCGAAAGGTTGGGTAAAAGAGGCAGCGGTGGAGTTAGGCATCGATCCGGGCCGAATAAGTAAGTGGGGCCAGCAACAGGACGGTTCTGCTGAAAAGCCTGCTGGCGGTCTCACCGAAGAACAAAAAGAGATTCGCCAGTTACAAAAAGCATTCAGAGAGGCTCCGTTAGAACGCGATATAGACCTGATGCTGACGCACGTCTGCGGGTCAAAAAAGGCAGTGAGCATCTTTTCCAGGGGAGACGGGCGATATTCGGAGCACCGCAACCTTTTCCCCGCCAGAGAAGATGTGCCAGGTGCTCCAAGGGAGCATTAGCGGGTACTCCTATTGGCTCAAACACCCCGTTGGCTTAAGGGCTGAAAAAGAACAGCAGCGGCTAGCTTCAGTGAAAAAGGTGTCTCAGCAGAGTGATTGCCGCTATGGCAGACCTAGAATTGCGGTGGAGTGGCAGCAACCGGGCATTCCAACCTCTCGGCCCAGGATAGCCCGGCTGATGCGAAAACAGGGCATGCAAAGCATTATCCGCCAGAAATACCGAATTCAGACTACCGATTTCAATCAAGGCTATGCCTTAACAGAAAATTATCTGAATCGGGAGTTTGCTACCTCCAGGCTGGCTGAGAAATGGGTTTCTGATTTGACCTACATTAAAACCCCAAGAGGGTTGGCTTTATCTAACGGCCGTGGTGGACCTAGCTGAGAAAGTAGTAGGTTGGGCTTTGAGTGAAACCATGGACCAGCGTGGCCGCCTGGCGGATGGCAGTCAGAAACAGGCCCATAACCCAATCCCTGGTGTTCCACTCCGATAGGGGTGCGGGAGTATGCCTGTGAGCAGTTCAGAAACCAGTTTAAAGGTAAGCCGGTGCTACAAAGCATGAGTCGGAAGGGCAATTGTTGGGACAATGCCGTAGCCGAAAGCTTTTCAAAACCATGCAAACAGAATTAATTTACCATCGGAAATTTGCCACCAGACCAGAAGCCCGGCTGGCTGTTTTCGAGTACATCGAGGGTTGGTATAACCGGAAAAGGAGACATTCGGCATTGGGCTATCAGACACCTTGCCATTTGGAAAGCCTTTACCTTCTAAATAATGGAGCTGCCTAAAAAAGCCTCCCGTAAACTGTTGCTATTCCACAACGGGCTGTAATGTTTTTTAAAGCGTCTGGGATTAATGATTAATACATCAATAATCAAAGTCTGATAAATTATTTGGTAAATAGATTAAAGAGGTATATAAAATATCCTGTAAGTAAATTGGGAATAATAGTAGATTTGTAGCTTGATTAGAACAGGAATTTATGGAAGTAATAAAAACGCATATTGTAGTATTTAAAACCGAAAGAAGCGAGGTAATGGAAACAATTATGTACCAATGTCCCGGCAATATCTGGTATATCAATTATCCCACTTATCAGGAAAAATCTGAGACTTACGTTTTTCGGTTAAGGGAAATTAGTGCCGAGAACGCGCGAACATACATGAAGCAGTAAGAGCTAGCAAGCCTCCTAACTAAGAAGTTTATTTATGTCTTATCCTGAAATCCTCCCTCTGGTGCCTCCCCGCTTCTAGAACCGTGACGAATAGCATCTTTATAAACCCTATGAGATCTTTCAAATAGTATTAATTCTATATTGTTATTGTGCCCTAAGCAATATACTGCTAAGAATCAGTAAAGGATCTACCGTTTAAATCAAATTTGCGGATATTGCATTCACTTAGGCAAAGTACTTGAAAGAGATAGCAAACAGATAATTCCTTAAAAACATTTAAACATAAGCGCGCATGAAAACGGTAATGTTGGTAGATGATAACATGATAAACAACTTTATCATGAAGCAGGTAATCAGTAATGTGGATGAGAACTTACGGGTTCAAGATTATACTGATTCGCAAAAAGCATTGAGTATCCTGGACGAGGTGAATCCTAGCGTGATCTTCCTAGACTTAAATATGCCCGAAATGAACGGCTGGCAGTTTCTGGATAGTATGACGGATAAACAATTAGATTACCAGGTATATATCCTAACTTCTTCTACCGGGGAATCCGATCGGCATTTGCTCCTTGGATAATTTTAGGCTTAGCTATTGTTTCTATTATTGTTTTCTGGTGGGAGCGCCGCCGGAAACGGTCCATAGCTTAAATAGAATCTTCCATTATAAACGAAATTAATGAGGCAGGTAATTACCCTTCTCTTTTTCTTCTGGAGCTTTTCTTTTGTGGCTCACGCCCATTTGGGGGGCAGCATTGCGGGAACGATGTTAGATAGTAGAAATCAACAGCCCTTGCCGAATGTTTTGGTGACGCTGCAAAAACCGGTAAAAAGAGTTTCGACGAATGTCTTAGGGAAATACCGGTTCGATAACTTACCCACCGGAACCTGCCTGGTGGCAATATCCCACAAAGGCATTGATGTAATGCACCTCGTTCTCCGGTGATATAACCTCCTCCGGGCAGGCACCCGAAAAGGAGCCTGATTGCGCGAGGTACTTTTTAAAAAATTAGTTTCAATTATTTTTTGATTTGTTTAAAAAGCCAATCTCGAATACTTTCTAACTTATAGGCGTAATCAAAGGAATACATGTGCTCCGAACCACCACCTGACACACCTTTTGGAGTAACGGTTCCTGCCGTAAATTGAACAAAATTTATTGCGTGTCCTTTACTTATTAGAGGTATAATCCGTTCTTCCTGGTCTGCTTGCGCCAGTTTAGCTGAAAATTCTATCTTTCCGTATTCAACCCCTTTTTTGTCAAGCATCGCGCCGAGTTCTTGCATCCCTTTAGCTGCTTTTTCATCTCCGGCTGATACTACATAAAAGAATTTCATCTTGGCAAGCGGTTCTAAGACATTAATGTCCCATTGGCTGCCGACAAACAAGGAAGCTGCAAATAAGTCGGGATGGTTGGCATTAAAATAAAACGACATCATGCCACCCATCGACTGACCGGTGGTGTACAGTCGGTTTTTGTCTATCCTGTATTGGGCAACTACAGCATCCAAAAGGCGTAAGGTCATAGCTACTTCCGCGCTTGTTTCCCAATTGTCGTTTACGGCATTTTCAGGGCCTTTGTAAGAAGGCACGAGAACAAACGATGGATTTTTTGCCTGACTTTCCGCGGAAGCCCAAATAATGCCGCCATATCCCTGCATCAAGGGTGCCAGTGCTCCTTTCCCAACCGTGCTTGCGTCGGCCATGAACAGAACGAGCGGGTAACTTTTGCTTTTATCATAGTTTTTAGGGATAAACAAATGGTACGTCATCGTTCTCCCTGTTGCCTGGTCTTTGAATGCAAAAGTTTGAAATGTGGGGGCTACTTGGTCGCGCATTTTCAAAAGCACGGTGTCATAGGTTTTATCTGCTCCGCCATACGAATTATTCCATCCGGTTTGCTTTACCGCTGGTGAAGTGCTTCCCTGGTTAGTTTCCTTCTTCTTATCTTGCGACTTGCAGGAAAAAATTATTACTATCAGGAAAATGGAAACGCTGGAAAACTTTCTCATGTATCTACTATTTATTATTAAGGCTCTTTGTCAACATCCTGACTAACGTTAAGTCAGGTATAATTTTTCCGTAAAACGATTACCCGCCTGGAATACTCAGTAAGGTAGGGGGTGATTTTCATTATTTCACCCACCAGTATAGAACCCGAAATTTTTATCCTGCACTCTTAAAATTCAAAGGGCATAAAATAATTCTGCTACCGCTGGTTTCGGCAGGTTTTCTTCGTGGAGTAATTGTTTGATGTTGGTCTCAATAGTGATCGAAAGAGCGTGCATGGGGATATCGTTGGGTAAATTTTCAAAAGGAGTTTGTAATCTTTTGGCCGATTTTTCCAGAATAAAAAACACCATGGTAATGGTAGTAATAATAATAACTTCCAGCACCAAGTTTAGTTTCAGCGGCATCGATAGAAAAATGGCGAAAAGATAGATGGTCGCGTGTAAAGCATCGGCGGACATGCGGGGGAATACCGTATTTTTAATTCTTTCGCATTTACCCAGCGCATCGGTAAATCTTTGTAAAGTCTCGCTCATTAGGTTAAGGCCAAAATCATTGATTTTATTTTGCTGATGCAGCGTTTTTAGTTCCTCATTTTGCACCGCTAAAATCGCTAAGGGTACATGCTGTTGCTGACTTAATTTTTCCCTATCCGCTTTAGCCAGTAATTCTTCAGTATGCTTAAAGGGATCTTGTTTGCGTAAACTTTGCGCCAGGGCATAAGCCCAAGCCGCTTGCCTTAACGCTACTCTTTTTACGGTTTCCGGATCATTTTTGACGTATAATTGCAGCTGCAAGGTGAAGTTTCGGCTGTCGTTAATAATGCTGCCCCAGATTTGTCTGGCTTCCCACCACCAGCCAAAAGATTGATTCACTCGAAACGAAAGTAATATCGAGATAGCCGTACCTAAAATGGCAGCGATAGAGATGGGTATATCCGGGAGTTTGTCTATTTTCATGTAAACGTCCGGTAGAAAATCGCATATTACGGTAATACAAATAACAATGATTAATTCTTGTTTAATCTCATTAAACCGGAAGGATATAGGAACTCTTTTATTTAAAATCATACTATAAATATTGTTAAATTTTTCTACTCAAAATAAGTATTCTATTTTTACAAAGCTTCGTTACAACCTTTATACTCCCGGATAAAGACTATACGAGGCAAGGTCGATTTGTCTACCCCTAACCAAAGTCCGGAGCGGCTCACTAGCTAGCAGCCGGGTTGATGATTCAAAGGAAGCACTTTTACCGCCAGCCAAAAACTGGAATAGACCACGGACGAGAGAACCTAGACCAATGGCGGATAAGAGTCTATGAATCCCTTTTAGTCGCGGAGAACTTAATTCAGCGAAGTATTTTTTTAAAAAAGCAGTAGCTGTAACTATGGGGCGGAACTTGTTTCATACCTCCTGGCAAGAAACCCAGTTAGCCAACTAAAACTGTTTACCAACCGAGTAATCAGTAATAAACGAACTTCCCATTACGCCTGCTACTCCCTTCTTCGCCCGGATAAGCTGGAGCTTGTTTTGGTAGTTTAGGCCATTTATGTAAGAATGAGGCAAATCGGTTTTGCATTCACCGATACAATTCTGCTCTTCACCGATAGATCCACGGACGCTCCTAAGAATGATAGTACATTTGGCTTATAGATTCAAACATCATCTTCATTTAATTCAAAATACTTATGAACGCCGCTAAAAATCAAAATTCCAACACCCCAAACGTATTGTTGTTTAATAATCAATCGCATAGCCCTTCTTACGCCAGTTTAACGCATAATTTTGAGCAGGCGCACCTGCTACGAGATTATTGCATCCCAGTAAATTCTTATTTTCCGACCGAGGCCATTATGCAACAGCTTTACCAGAAAATGCCTTTCGCTTTAAAATACTATCCGAGTGGTAACTCGCAATTAGCCGAAATATTAAGTGATTTTGCCGGTATCACTGATCCGGCCAACGTAATCCTGGGAAATGGTTCTACCGAACTAATTTCCTGGTTAAACACCCTGTTTATTCAAGATGATATTTTAGTGCCGATCCCTTCTTTTGGTCGCTGGACCGATGAACCCATGGGCTTAGGCCGTAGCGTACATTTTTTAGAATACCAAGAAGAAAACAACTTCTGCTTAACGGCGGCCGATTTTGTTGCCGCGGTAAAAACTTCCGGGGTAAAAAATGCCGTGTTGTGTAATCCTAATAATCCTACCGGATCGATCCTGGCAAAAGCCGATGTTATCTGGATCATGCAGCAATTAAGTTTTCTGGATAACTTAATCATCGACGAATCTTTTATTGATTTCTCTATGCCCGAACCACCCACCGTTCAAGATGTTGTGGCGCAGTTTCCCAATGCGTGGGTGCTGAAGAGTTTAGGTAAAAACTTGGGCTTGCACGGTTTAAGAATGGGTTATGCCATCAGCTGCCGGAAGAATATCGAAAAATTAAAAAAACACGTACCGTTCTGGAATGTAAACGGGATAACCGAAATGCTGTTAAAATTAGTTATTGCGGGTAAGCTGGAATATGAGGAAAGCCGGCTGCGCGTTATTCAGGACCGAGAATATTTATTAAAAGCACTGCGTTCTATTGAGGAATTAACCGTGTTTACATCTAATGCTAATTTTGTTTACGTAAAGTTAGCAGATGGCTTAAATGGCGACGTGCTAAGAGATCGGTTACTAGATAATCAAGGCTGTTTTGTTCGCAATTGTGGCAACAAAATTGGTTGCACCAGCCAGTATTTCCGCATTGCGGCTCGTCCCCAGGAAGAAGTAGATTACTTAATAACCGCGATTAAACAAGAATTAAAATATCTTCCTCGTAACACAGCACCAACCTTAGATTTCAGGAATGTGGCCAATAAAATTCAAGAGCATAAAATAGCTTCTTGAAGTTAAAATGTAGATAAAGTTAGGGAGGCTTCCAGGTAAGAAGGCCTCTCTAACTTTTATTAAATTAATCAGGCACAGTCAATAATTACATACTGCAACGCATAATATTTGTTCTCATTATCCCTTTAATCCTCGTATATTTTGTATACCTATACCCTTAGATTAAATATCCATCCTGATGACTTTGCCGCGGAATAATGATTTTTTTATGCACCTGTTTCGCTCCAAAGCTTTCGTCATTTTTACGCATGGTTTGTGCTGGCTTTTATTTTTCAGCTTACCCATGCTATTTTTAAATCAAGAAAATGATAATGGCCCAATAATCGATTTTTTAAAACTACCCGAGTATTGGATATTTTACGGCATTTACATTTCTCTTTTTTATTTCCATGGGCATGTACTTTTCCCTTTTCTCTTTCTTCAAAAAAAGTATCTTTCTTATATCTTGATTCTGATTTTGCTTTTTACCGTTGTTTTTCAATTAAAACCTTTTCATTACTTACTTCAAAACGCAAAACATACTTCAGCAAAACCCCCAAATTCTAATCTTCCACCAGGTGGTAGGCCCAAGCCATTTCCAAGTAATAACCGGAGGTTACCCCCGCCTCCCAGAGAACAAGAAGATCATTTTGACATTGTAAGTAATTTTTTATTTAT
>Ga0115848_100448_pt1 | contig 16099 bp, 5 predicted proteins | sample InSIn3gowninarea_FD_83862 | JGI IMG/M metagenome (GOLD analysis project Ga0115848, IMG submission 83862) | reverse complement strand
ATGTCTTTAAACAATCTTTCTTATTCAATTTCTCTTGAATAATGCTATAAATCTTATTTGGAGTGCCATTCTCAGTTTCCATGTCCCAATTTCGGATGGGTTCTTTCTAGATATCATCTTAGAAGTTGTGCGGATATGGAAAGAATGTCTTAGTTGAGGTGACAGATAGAACAAGATGTTATATGATTGATCCAAGAAGTCAAGAGGTATTGTTTTGGCTAATGCGGTTGTGAATTTTTCTTGTTTTAAGTTTTATAACTTTTATTTTCAATGTATCCATGCTATTCCGTAAGGTTGAGAGTGATACCATGTGGGAAGATAAGAAGGTGAGTAAATAGGAAAGTTATATCAGAATACTTGAAATTTGAAAATGAATAATAAAAAGATATAGATTACGTTACTTACAGATTCCTAGTGCCCCTTACCAAGGGTGCGACCCTTAGTTAGGCTTACTTAATTATCTAATGGATGTGATTTTCCCTTTGACAGCAAGAAATGAAAAAATGTTATAATTGAGTAGAGAAAGAGAAAACAAGATTTATAGCATTATTCAAGAGAAATTGAATAAGAAAGATTGTTTAAAGACATAAACAGTGATAAACTAAAAAGAGGAGACATGGATTATTATAGAAGGATAAGAATTAAAGTGCTTTCAAATTACATATTCATGTGCTCTACTCTTAAGAAGAATCTCATGGCGATGTAACAGAATAACAAGTCTAAGAATGTCACTTTCATTTCATTTTAATGTCAATTTCATATACTCTATATAAAAGAAACCTTTGACCCTGTAACTGAATAGAAATGTGAGAGTATCTATTTTTCAATAAGAAAGCTCTTGGTTTTTGGAGTAGCATGACTGGGCCAAAACAATGAAATGTTGTCTAACTTTGTTTGTTCTCTAATTTGTTTACACTTTAATATCTCTGCTTTATAATCTCCTTAAATTGAAACTTGTAACAGTTGTACTCGAGTTCAAAGTTTGAACTTGGGAAAATAAGTTTTTGTAATTATCGGGTGGAAAGATAATAGAAAACGTGTTTTGTCTATCCAAGTCCATACAGTGTACAATTTTGCACAGTCTGTACAATCAATTCAATTTTCAGATACCTAAATAAATAGTCTTTTAATTCCTTAAGACCATAGTTCAAGGAACCGGAACCTGAACCTTCTGAACCGCGGTTCAGGGCGGGACGCGGTTCGTACAGTAATTGGGGTCCCACATTAAAATCTCCGTCTTCCTTTTTCTAATCGCGATTTTTTCTTCGTATCATATTTATAAACTACATTTTATGACATATGTTAAGCTCATTTGAAAAGAGTTTTTTAGTTTTCATTTATAATTTGTATTTTTCATAGTCAAACTCATACAAGCATACCATATATAATTACATATAGCCATATAGTATTAAAAATATAAAAATCCTATATTTTTAAGGTATATAACTGCAAACGGTTCGAAAAAACGGTTCGGACGGTTCGTTACGGTTCGGAGTTTGGAACCTTAACTTCAGGAAAAACGGTTCGGTCCACGGTTCCGGTTCCTTGAACTATGCTTAAGACTGTAATTAACAGCTTAGTGGGAGATTGTGTGCAATGGAAGAAAGGAGAAAGCAAATATTCTCATTGAGCATTTCAACAATAAAAATTCTCTTAAAAAGATAAAGACTGAAGAGTTTTCATATGGACAGAAGTCACAACCCTGTAAGATGCTCTATTTGGTAAGTCTTATGTCAGAATAGAAATGATGAGTGAAACCTATTAGACCATCACGAACTTAGGTTATTTTGTTTCTGCCTTCCAAATTGAATATTAGTAAAGCTTCGTCGTTAAAACTTCAGCATTGTATTACCTAGAAAAGTGGATCCAATGTTTCAAGCTCAAGATATTTGCAACAAGATTCTACTAAATAGTAAGTTTCGTAGGAAAGGGGAATTCTAAAAGAGCTTAGACAATTCAATTCAAAAGCAATAACCTCGTGTGATCTTTGCCTAATGATTGGGATTCTGCAGTTGCAGCAGTAATTGCAGACACATTGGCTGCTATGAACATTGTTGATGACAAAGTTGTATTGATAACTCAACACCGAGAAAAATCTGCAAAATCACCAGGCATCATCATCATGAAATCTTTTGGTAAAAAGGACAGAATTATTAATCCACAAAATTTTGCTTACAAAAAGAGAGAAGCAGCAAGTTGTTTCTTAACAATGCAACAAGAATGGATGTTTAAAGAGAGATCCCCATTACGATACAAACAAAAATGCATTTGAGAAGGAACGTTGATGAGCTCTTTAGCACTAGATGAGGGTTTAGACTTGATATATCAATTAAAACTTTTCTTACACGTGTGTCAGCATTGCTGATATATCTGGGAGATCATGTGTGAAAAACAGAGAGAGAGAACATGAATACCATGAGAAGACGTGGTCCCACAAAGCATGAAATGACTAAAAGATTAGAGCAAAGAAATAAATTGCAGCTTGTACAAGAACTCATCACATCAAGTATAGAAAATGGAAACAAAGAGCAAGAGTTTCCACAAGCCCGCAATGTGCAAAGCTGCAGACACACCAATCCCATGCAACATTAAGAATAGCACAATTTCAGGGATACTAAACATGTGTTCAAGACCATAGTAAGGCATGCATCCATAGTAGCTTGACCCAGGAGTCATGAGAACACAAGGAGTGAGCAACCACAAAAGCCAAGAAGCAAGTTTAAAGACAGTTTTTGATAAGAGAAAAATACCGCAGCCTCCTTAAGATAACTTAGCACAGATCAAAAAGAAGTTTTGGATGGAGTACTCTACTAGCTAGAGTAAAAAGCAAGACAATGCCCAACCCATGGAGCTCATTATGCCTCAATCCGTGAAGACCGCGGAAAAGCGAAAGGGGAAACCAGTAAGAAGTATAGAAGCCTAAAAAGTGTGAGAGGTCTGTGTTATCAAAAACATATGACTGGCAAAAGTGAGAAATAACCAAACTCGTACAAGGAAATGGTTAAAATAAAGACATGCTCAACATTTTGCAAGAACTCGTCCCCTAAAAATGATAATTCAGCTAGTGGCACTGAACATTCATATCTTCTCATGATATACCTTTTACGTGACAAGTTGGTGCAAGGGTGAAGTAAATCAAATAGTTAATAGATTAAGCATGTCGAGGTGAGACTTGTGCAAAAGTGTGTGAAGCTAGATGCTCACATCGGAGAAAAAAGATCAAACCCACAAATCAGTGTAAATGTTTCAAATAGCAAACACGTCACTATACTCTAGTTGGATGAAAGAATAAAAACCCAATACACAAAGGAAAAACACTCGACAGCAATAACAAGTCATAATGTTATAGAAGTAGTGATCATTGGGTTGCAACATAATATAGATGACATGATGACTAAAGAACATAACAATGGTAGCCTCCCCTATATACATATGGTCATAACTAATAACAACCAAGCTGACCAACATATTATGTGGCAGAGTGTGGTAGTATACTAGTATGGTCACTTACTACTATATACATGAATATATGGTCCATTACCAACCATGTATAAAGAATTCTGTCATCTTATATTATAGTTGTGCAAAACAAGACTTTATGTATGAAAAAAATCCATAGCTACTCATTAATGAAGAGAATCTTGGCAAGAGAGTTCCTGCTTAAATTAATGTAGCTCTGAGGAGGGCCAAGAAGGAACTTGAAAAATACACTGAAATCCTAAGAGCCAAGCATGCTAGACTGATAACTTTATGACACTATTTGAGAACTTAGGCTTTCCAAATCCCACAAGCTACAAAATGTTTATATGAGATGCTTTTCTATTTGACAATGGAGGGCACAGATTCTCCATAGGCTTGGGCATTGTTTTTATTACTGCTCACACTAGAAGCCTCAGATTTCAGGCAAAACTCTTACCTGAGCCAAAATTCGAAATAGGAGTTTACACGGGACCAATGTGGAAGATCCATCCTCCGCCCACCCAAACCACCCCTAATCTATTTTCTTTTAAGTTGTTGGAGCTAGGCCCACATTATGCTGTTTTCTTTCCTTGCTCTGCTTTATGGCATCTCAATTACAATCCTATATCCCTATTTCCCTAGTTAGTATCTAACTTCTGCATTTAGACTTATCTTCTGGACCTTATAGTTTGACCGCCCTTGAACCTGTTGTTATAAAATTACTGAGTGCAGCAATGAAGCAAGTAAAGAAAATGCGAAACACACAAATTTAACATCGGGCTCTTTTTACCGTATGTCCACGGGAACTAACACACAACTCTTGTTATCAGCTAACTGAGGTCACAAGCCGACTCTATAGCTCAATCACCTATCTCTATCACTTGGTTGAAAGAAACAACCCACTAACTTCCCTTTATATCAACAGGGTCAGGAGGCCCTTAAAAGTGTATTGAAATGGCTTGAAAATCCTGAGATTATAATTGTCAAGTGATCCCAACAGCAAGGAGGTGTTATGGCATTACAACACAAGAATGAAAGTGAGATATAAAATATTTCCGATGATTACATTTTGAACATTTTTATAGCAAGACAAATAATATCAATTGTCACCATATTGACATCACATAAGATGTACCCCCCATTTGCCCTTCTCAGAGTTGCAAAATCACCTAACCCCTTCATATATGAAACTAAATAAGCAATATTATCTTATCCAAAAATGCCTTCTGTTTCGTCAAAATAACCGAACTACTACCACATATATTATTAAGCACCTATAATCATGTTCAGAAACCTTGTCAATATATGAAAACCTTCACACAAAAATTATTCTATAAAGGAAGATTGAACATTCTGTTAATTAGTTATCACTGTATCCGTGTCCTGATCACATCACATGAGAAGTTGTTTGTCAGTAAATCTATCTCTACTGGACATGCCCTGCTCTATAAGGCATGTAATCCTTAGGATGTGACAAACAGAAAGATTGTACTCATATTATAGAAACATGAAGATGAGGTGGACACAACCTAGATTCACCTTCCGATTGAAAATTTGTTGTATATAAAAGAAAGACAAGAAGCTTTGTACAACTATTTAAGTTAGCATGGCTACAACATCAAAACGTCAAAAGATCAAACCCTAAGACGAGCTAACTTCCTTAACAACTAAAAATCAAAGTATTAAAACACAACAGCTCCAGACATCCATATTCAGCTAAAGAAAGAACCCAAAAGCAAAAAAGAATGGACCATAAATGTCAGAAAACAATAACTCTGACTTAGGAAGTTCGACATATGGAAAAAAGCAGTTACAGGTATGGTTGCCCCTATAGAGAATAGTAACAACTGCTCACTTATTGCAATGAAAAGTATTTATTCAGAAAAAGAAAAAGGGTTTAGCCTAATAACAAAAGAATAGTTTCTAACGTTTGACAAGCAATGATGATCAGACAGAATTTACTCTAGAAACTGGAGACTGCTTTTGCATTTGGAACATTGAGTGATGAGTTAAAATCTTAACGAATCTACATCCAAGCTTTCTAGGATATTCTTTAAAAAAACATGTTTTGGTGTGGTGACGTAGTGTCGTATCTCACGTAACTTTTATTTATATGAAACATTAATCTAAAACTAAGCAACATCAAAGACTAGCAATTCGGATTGAATACCTGTTCACATCTTCCAAAGATGAAGAAAGCTGTTTTCCAAGCTGACGAAAGCAATGGAGGCCAACAAGATCATTCCGTTGCTGTGCATTATTACAGATGTTATGAACACATTTTGCATACATGAAAAACTTAAATTTCTATTCATTTTGGAAAACTGAACTGATTTATCCTAGTGTACAAAATACATGCTCCTGTTATGATATAGACACTAAATGTTCTACTGTAAATGGGAGAAAAGGCAAAACATCTAAACATCTAAGATAATTGATAAGTTTTGGCTAAACATATATCTTTGATTCAACTTTCGTCTGTACCAGCAAAACATATATCACACCTGTAAACGCTGCAAATCATCAATGACATCAAGAGCGCTTGCACAGTCTGCAGCTTGTATAAGCTAAAACATATAACAATGAAAATGTTATTGAAACTATTGTCGTGTCAAACAAACATATATTACAGCATAAATTTAATAACAAAATGGTAAAATGAGAAAACAAGATAGACACAACAAAATAATTTCATTATAAATAAAGCCTCATACCAGCTTAAGTGTAAAAAGAGAACGATTAACATAAGAAAAGAAATTCAAGTTAGAAGGGCCAATAAACTTTACCAAACTATCCTAAAGCTTAGTATGCAACCGCATATCCTCGAACAGAAAACTTGTATGTAGGTTCATCAATATTCAATAAATATGCTTTGGTTGAAAATATTAAACAGTAAACCAAATATTAACAAGTATTAAGAACCCATTACACATACTTATTTTCAAATATATATAAATATATATATTCTTTAAGGTTTAAATTGAATTGACTGAGTGGGAAAGAGGAACAATTGGCTCCAAAACTTGTATGTAGGTTCATCAATATTCAATAAATATGCTTTGGTTGAAAATATTAAACAGTAAACCAAATATTAACAAGTATTAAGAACCCATTACACATACTTATTTTCAAATATATATATTCTTTAAGGTTTAAATTGAATTGACTGAGGTGGGAAAGAGGAACAATTGGCTCCGAAACAAAAATGTCAATACCTTGGAGGGGACAAGCGATTGGGTTTCACACTTCAAATGGAAACCCCTTCTATTTTCTAAAGAAATCATTTCCCTCAGAAGCAGAAAAGTAAATCCATTAGTGAAAACCCCTTTTATCTTTTATCGGTTTCCTGTTATCATGTTTGATATCTTGCTTTTCCTGGGAAAGCTTCCATTTTCCATGAGAAAAGCATTGAATCAAACACAGTCTAAAGGAATATTGAAAATATACTGCAAATCATAAGCATGATTAAATCACAAACATACATCAGAAAACATAAATGAGAGGAAACAAAAGATCTCAGTTAGAAAGGGAGGAGAGTTCTCTGCAAAGATAACGTAGACGCTCCATCAGAGATGTAAAGATAAAAAAGGTGTCAATTGGCAAATAGGCTTTTAGAGCACCTGCCTTCCTTATATTTGGTTAATGGGCTTGAGCACTGAATTCAGATCAATTGCTTACGCTAATGAGCTTTTCCAGTACCGGACTTGATCAACAATTTGGCTACTGAGCTTTTACGTCCTGGCCATATGATCCAGAAGTTTGGAATAGGCTCTACCTCTCTCCAGGCCCGGCCTGAGACAAGAGGGCAGCAAATCCTCAGATATTACTGGATTTATCGAACACAACGGGTGCATCTTTTCCTTGTGTGTTTGAAATGTTTGTGTGCAAGCCTTTTTTTCCCCACATCTTTAATTTCATTGTAGAAGGGAGCACTATACATGGGGAAATGCCCCATTTCCTCTCTTTTTATCCCAACTTCTTAAGGAAATGGCCCATTTCCCAATAGAGTTTCCCAGTTTCGTGACTATCATTGTAAACCCCTCTCTGGCATAAAGGAAGGTTTTAAACAATCCCATACTTTACATAAAACCCTGGTTGGGATACAAGAAGATTGTAAAAGGTTAGTATTTAGCAACACCTTTCAAAAGACCTGTAGTCTAGCTCTATCATGACCACTTAATCGGAAGAACCAGTATTTCCCTTCGAGGTGAGAACATTAAACCCTCCTTTGGAATACCAGTCCTTGAAGTTTATATTTAGGGGGTCCTTGAACTTTCTATTTAGGAGCTTAGTTTAAGGAACCTAAACCTGGTATTGTCGAATCACAAAAAATAGTTTGCTGTAGAGCATATCATGATTCTCATATTTTAAACAATTTATATTTGCTTTAGTTAATATTCTGTAGGCTTTTTTATTTCTAGGTCTTTTTGCGGCTAAATGTGCATCACTCCAGCGATTCTCTAGCATTGATATTTAGGCAAACAATAGTTTTATCAACAACAACAAAGCCTTAATTAATCAACTTATTAAGTTGTATACAAAAATCATATAAGAGCCTTCATCCTTTTACAAACTTGTGCCCTTTTCAAAAAAATGGATGCAATTCAAAAGAAAAATAATTGGAAAGGGTTATTATATCTCTGAGAAGTTGCACACTAATCTATCATACGACATCAAGCAAACCAAAGAGGACTAGGAGGATATCCAAAAGGTCTTTGAATACAAGCTTGTCATTGAAGACCTTCGGCTCCATGGTTTTGAACATCTTTGATTTCTAAATCATGATATTTGATCCTTTGCTCCATGAAAGGGTAGATGCAGTGCCCTAAACCGGAAAGATTAGCACCTATGGAAGGAGCCAACAAGTAGCTTCGTCCCTGTTAGTGATCAACCTAGAGTTTGGTACCTTGCCTTCCATTACAAAGATTACAAGCTCTTCAATGAATCCTTCCCAGAGAATATGTTCAAGGGATATACTCTCAATACATAAATGTGGCACTACATGTGTATGACGACTCACAATAGTAATAAGCTCCACATCTTAGATATAATTACACAGAAATGTCACAACACTTAGTTTTATGTTGATTGTGTTTACTGCTAAACATTTGAATAAGATGTGCAGTGCTTTTCTCTTCCAGGATAGGAATTGTCCTTCTTTCCGATGGGACCAGTTGAATCCCTACATAGCAACACTCTGGCCTCCCCCACCAAGAAGAAGCCAATCTCGATTGACAATGATGATGATCGTGCAAATCTAGGGAGTATCTCATACCTTTTTTTTGAAAATAGCTTCATCCTTGTCAGTGACCAACCTAGAGTGTAGTAGCATGCCTCTCGTTATGAAGATTACGAGCTCTTTCGTGAATCCTTCGCATAGAATGTATTGAATGGATATACTCTCATTGCATAAAGGTGGCGCTATATCCATCTAAAGACTAGCAATATTCATAAGCTCCATGCACAGAAATGCCACAATGCTTACTTTTCTATTGACTGTTTTGCTTCTAAAAAGAAGAATAAAAACACCAAACAAGATGTGCAGTGCTTCTCTCTTCCCAAGTGGCAATCATTCTTCATTTCCATGGGACCAACTAAATCCCTATGACTCCATGTAAGTGAATATAAAGAACATCTACATGGCAGCACTCCGCTCTCTCCCACCAAGGAGGAACAAATCTTAATTGACAATGATGATGACTAAGCCAGTTTTAGGAAAGATCCCCTAGCCTTTTTGAAAATCAATGTCAGAATGCCACTTCCCAGCTCCTACAATTAGTTTATTATAACCTTTTATTACTCACGATCTTCACCTTATAGTAGGTTGCCCTCCTGCAGTTCTGCTCTCCACCCTAGCAATACTTAGCTCTATGAACTTTTGTAAAAAAATCTTTAACAAAATTTACTATGGTGTTTTTGCTCAAAAAAAATTACTAAACAGAGCAGAATGGAAAAATAGGATTCATGTAGCCGACCCCAAATAATTGGGAAAAGGCTTGGTGGTGGTGGTTGTTGTTGTTGTTGTTTTTGCTCAAAAAAATTGACTTTATGTATATTTCTTCACTGATTCAGACAATATGTTACAGTTGTTTGACGCTTTAAGCCATTTACTAAGGGAAATGAATTGCATCCCGTATTCGATCCCTTGAACTATGTTTAGGACTATGATCTCTTTGGCCTCAATCAACTCCTTTATGTTAGTTTGTGTTGTTAACTCTAATGATTATGTGAGTACTATATGTTTCTTATGCATTTAGTTATTGGTTTTCCTACTTCCCTATGTCTTATGCAAAAAGTAATAGCAGTTTTTTAATTTTTTTATTACTTGCTATGTCTTTTACTTTCCATAACAGCCATGTTAGCTTTTAACAAAGATGTTTGAACATATTTGCATCTTCTTTGCCTTAAGCTTGTAAGTTTCTATCATACAAAGACACGCACAATCTAAATTCTATCATCTACACTTATTTTAATTTTTATCTCCACTGCATACTTCATCGCTCGTCCTAGTGTTTGGGAATCAATGTTCAATATTATACTTGATTCATGCTTGCTTCATCTTTCAGAGTACATTGGTTGTTGGGTGCATTTGTATATGGAACATCTTTCTTATTCAATTATTCTTCCTCAAATCTCAAATGATTGTAAGCTCTTAGATTCAGGAGTTGGGTCTTTCATACAATGATGGTAGAGCTTTTCCATTATTGAGGTTTCCACACCACACATCTGCTTTTTGCAAGATTTTGTGAACAATAAAATATTTTACTATTCTTATTTTCAATAAGTATCATTGCGAAAAATCTCAAAAGCGCACACAACCTTCCTGTCTTTCTTGATTTTATGGAAGTGGTTGATGAGTGGCACTTGCTTCGTTGATTACATCATTTAAATTTTAGGCACTTTTATTGAGTATTATCTTGTATGGAGCAAGTGACTCAGCACAACTAGTTTTTTTTTAAATGTAACGAATTTAATCCTTATCATATTATCAACGAACTTTTTGAGGTAGACCCTACCACTTTATTACATAGATATCCGCCAAATTGGACTTTCCAGGAAGTCACCCATCCCAATGCTACTCGAGACCAAGAGTGCTTCACTTTGGAGTTCTTAGGCATTAAAAACCCAATTGCACTTGGTTGGCAGATAGCACATCTAGCTTTTAAATTTGCTACACACACCTGTTTTTCTCAAGCTTAGCATGTCATAACACCAAATCTCATTACTAAATTAAACTTAATGGTATTTAATTTGTACTTTTAGTAGTTTCTTTCTCTTCTTTAATCACCATTCCTGCTAACATATGTTGTCTTTCTTGTAGCATTAATAGTTCTAAAATCAAAGTAGTATGCAATAAGACATAATTATTGTAGTTTGCATAATACCGGATCATGTCTTCTTGTGGTTGTGTCCGCTATACGATCATTCTCAACTTTTTCCAATATCCTTTTCGAGGATTTCATCTTTGGTCACTCATTCTCCTATGCATGCTTTCATCTCCCAACTTAGATACTGGCATTTATGTATGACCTCATCTCCATTATGCAGCTGCCTATTTATTTTCTATCATGTTTCTCCATCTTATACTATCACATTCAAGTATTCAACTACAATGCCTCATTGCACCCGCTTTCTTTTTCAATATAGTTACTAATGAATCAAGTGAATCCTCCTATTTACGTTTTCTTGCTTTCAATTTTGACATAAAAGAATTTTTTTCTAACTTATGATTTTTTACTTGTGCATATCATCATCACTAGGTCTAAAAATTGTTGGTGCTAAACAATTAACTTCACACTGAATCCCTCAATTTCCATATCTATTATGTTTACTTGGAGATTACTGGTGTCATCAATCTTCAATCTCCTAAACTGATGCCAGAGTTCTATTTTTCTTGTGTAGTTATGTGTGCCAGAGTTCTGTTTTTTGGTGGTGGAATGAGGAAGTTCAAAATATGGTAAAAAACAAAAGAGAGTGTTTTAAAACCTGGCAACAAACTAGAAGCAAGGAAAGTTTTGAAAAATATAAATGTGCTAAAAAAGAAGTTAAGAAAATGGTAAGTGAGGCCAAATCTAAGGCATATGATGATCTTTATACAAAACTAGGTACGCTAGAAGGGGAAAAGATCATTTATAAGATTGCTAAACTTAGGGACAGAAAAACAAAAGATTTGCATAGCATTAAGTGTATTAAGAGTGAGGATTCAAGAGTCTTAGTCAAAGACGAAGAAATTAAGGAAAGATGGAAAGATGGAAAAGCTATTTTGAAAAATTATTAAATGAAGAAAATGGGGATAGGCAGAACATGGAGGGACCAAGAGAGGTTCGACCAAATACTTTTTTTCGTAGAATTAGAACTTCGGAGGTTAGGGCTGCTCTAAAGAAGATGAAGCCAGGGAGGGCTTTGGGACCAGATGGTATCCCGATTGAGGTTTGGAAGTGTTTAGGGGAAGCAGGAGTGTCTTGGATAACAAAGATGTTCAATAAAATCATAATGACTAAAAGGATGCCTGACGAATGGAGGAGGAGTGTTCTAGTACCTATTTATAAAAATAAAGGGGATATTCAATGTTGTTCAAATTATCGTGGTATCAAATTAATGAGTCATACAATGAAACTTTGGGAGAGGGTGATAGAACATAGATTGAGAATGGAAACAAATGTATCTGAGAACCAGTTTGGGTTTACGCCTGGGAGGTCAACAACGGAAGCTATTTACTTATTGAGGAGATTAATGGAGAGGTATAGGGAGAAAAAGAAAGAGCTTCATATGATTTTTATAGATCTGGAAAAGGCATATGATAGAGTTCCTAGAGATTTAATATGGTGGGTTCTAAATAAAAAAGGAGTGACTAGTAGATATATAGATGTGATCAAGGATATGTATGATGGAGCTATGACGATAGTAAGAACAACTGCAGGAGAAAGTACTGAATTTCCAATCACTGTAGGTTTGCATCAAGGGTCGGCCTTAAGTCCTTATCTTTTTGCTCTCATTATGGATGAATTGACTAGGCAAATACAAGACGAGGTGCCACAATGTATGCTTTTTGCAGACGACATTGTGCTAGTGGATGAAACTAAATCGAAGGTCAATGCTAAGCTAGAAACATGGAGAGAAGCCTTAGAAACAAGAGGATTTAGAATAAGCAGGACTAAGACAGAATATATGGAGTGCAGTTTTAGTAGTAGGAGCAGCACAAATGGGGATGTAGTAAAACTTGAGGGTCAAGAGATACCTAAAAGAGATCATTTTCATTATTTAGGTTCGATTATCCGCAAAGATGGGGATGTTAGTGACGATGTTATCCATAGGATTAAAGCAGGGTGGATCAAGTGGAGAAGTGCTACCGGGGTATTGTGTGATCGGCGTATACCGGTGAAATTAAAGGGGAAGTTCTATAGGACAGCCATTAGACCTGCCATGTTATATGGGTCGGAGTGTTGGGCAACCAAGAAACAAAACGTGCAGAAAATGGGCGTGGCAGAGATGCGAATGTTAAGATGGATGTGTGGTAAAACTCGAAAGGACAAAGTTAGAAATGAATATTTCCGAGAAACTGTAGGAGTAGCTCCTATAGAGGATAAATTGCGAGAAAATCGACTTAGATGGTTTGGACATGTCAAACGTAGACCATTGAGTGCCCCGGTAAGGAAGAGTGATTTAGTTAATATTGATGGTTCTGCTAGGGGTAGAGGTAGGCCTAAACTGACTTGGTGGGATATCATAAGAAAAGATATGATATCATGCGGCTTAAGTGAGGAAATTGCACTAAACAGAGCAGAATGGAAAAATAGGATTCATGTAGCCGACCCCAAATAATTGGGAAAAGGCTTTGTTGTTGTTGTTGTTGTAGTTATGTGTGCAATAGGAACTTGTTAACATGTCAAGGTAACACGGCGTCTAAACCTTTGTGTGAGTTATTAACTTAGCGGATGGTTTTCAGACTTTGGTATTTTTTAGGTTACAAAACATGTAGTAAGCATAGTGAGATTAAATGCATCATGTCATTAGGAGAATTGCCAACATTGTGGAGACCTATGACTTAATTTGAAGAAATATTTTATGTCAGATGCATCTTCTGGCCATTGAGTCAACTATTAGATAAGAAGATAGCCATGCCCATGTTAGACTTAACTATACTGTGATTGTTCATGATACTTGCAGAACACATGAATTTTTTTTTATACCTCTAGTGTATAAATTGGAAAATTATGTTTTGCTATAATAAACCAAAAAGATCAATAGAACATTTTGATTTGCTCAGCAGCTTATAGAGTTATAGGTTCTACATCTTTTCATGGATCATCACCATTCTAATACATCATAAAGTATGAAAAACAGTGTGTGGAATGTGAACACATTCTTTCCCGGCAATATTATACAATAAGTATACAAAACAAAATATCACAAGACATGGCTTTTACGAGTGGACACATCTACTCAATAGGTGTTAAATGTACCTGTGCTCTTTATTATTATATCACAATAAGACACAAAAGAACTATCATATCAATGATTCAAGTATATGTCACAAAAGGATACGAAAATTATCATATCATTGAGTAGTTTATCAAGCAACTTATTTTTCAAAGTAAAAGGTAAGCAGAACAGTACTAAAGTAAATATGTCCAGAAAATAATAGATAATTTATAGTTGAAGGGAATTACGTCATAATACACCGCGCAAGAATAGCCAGACTATTGACAGATAATTTCAAGTAACTTGTTTTTCCGCATGAAAGGTAATGGAGCGGTACTATAGTAAACATGTTCAAAAAGTAACAAATAGCATATCCTTGAGAGGAATTCTAATTAAATACCTAAACATGTAGAACATACCAGCGTAAGTGTGGAGAGGGACTGATGGACATAGGAAACAAGCTTGAGCTTCTCTTGGAGAGCTACGAGTCCCGCCCTATTCCGGCTGAGCTCCTGAATCTCGCTAGCATTCTGCACCAGATTACTATCCATGAGCTTCACCCTGTCCTTGAGCTCCAGGAGCCTCTCATAAGTCGCCGCTAGGTTCTGGTTCAAATCCTGGAGCTTCCCCTGCGCCTCAAAGAACGAATCCGACCTTAGAGATATCTCCTTAACTAGCTGAACCTCCACAATGTCGAGATAATAAGACAGCTTCTCCTGCAGCTGAACGTTCTCAGGAATAGAAGAGAACGGGCACGCCGACTGGAACGTCGCGCCTTCTTCAAGAGCGAAATCTTCCCTGAAGTACAGCGAAGGGATCTCGCGGAGGCACGTCGCGAGAGCATTACTGCTCACATCACCCTGACGGTCACGGCGTTCTTGTAGTTCGCGCTCCGAATGCTCCCTCACGTCCTCGAAACGCGCGTGGGAATCCGAAATGGCGTCTATGTAGGGCTGGAAATCGGACCTGGTGATCTCTGGGAACGTTCTGGAGACCGCGATCGGGACCGTCTCCACGGAGGCGGAGTAATTGAGAGTCCACCACCACGACGATTCTGTGCTGTAGACGCCGGATTTGCCGAGGGACGGGTTGTTCAGGATCGATGCGAGGCTCTGTCCTCCGTTGTAGGACGCCGACGAGTCCGTCTCCCTCGCCGTGGTGAGGAAATTCGTGTCCGATTCGTGCTGGCTGTAACTATTCTTCCTCGCGAACTTCGAATCCATTGGGAATTCACCGTCGAGATCTGTTCAGCTGCTTCGAAATTGCACGCAGAGGGTTATTTATAGTGCTGTGAGTGGCGGTGTTTCATTGCTAGATCTGCAGGCTGATGGGAGCTTATTGGTACTCATCTGGTTTTTGTAATGGCTGAGTGGGAGGAGGTGGATCCTAAGGAATGACTTTTAGCTTGGCTTTTTGGTTTTATGCCTTTGGATAAAATGTTCTCCTCTTTGTCTTCGGACGCAGGAGGTTCCCTATTGTCCTTCGCACATGCTTTTGAAAACGCACATCCTTGGCTATCATATAGGAGTGACAATATTGCAATGGGACGGTGGCTTCCTTTCGTAAGCTTTTGGAAACCAAGAAATTTTCATGAGCTTTTTGTCACATATTATCTATACTATATAAAGGAAATAGGCTATAGGCTTTTGATGGACGGCTGTGATTGCGAGTTAGTCTAACCTAATCGACGGCTTAGATTGCGCTATGGGTGAGACAACTCATCACATCTTAACAGTGATCTACTGTAGCGCGAGAGGAGCAAGGTCAAGTGGGCTCTTTATTAGTATGGTTGTAGTTTTGTGGTGAGAAGACAAAAAGGAGCAGTCTTCACGTGGCTCCTCAGTAAGGGGCTGAACCAGCTTGCTACACTCGCAAGTCCTCCATTCTCTGGCACCTCGGCCCTCTCTCCACTGCCAAGACCTGTCCTAACACCCTCTACCGCACGCAGAAAACCCTGGGGTCGTCTGAAAGGCGCGGCAGAGGTGGAGGGCAAAGGACCACAGCACAACTCCGACCTCTGCAACACCTTTCGGGGCTACTCCAGCCACTGCAGTGTCATTCGCCACGCCTCTATCCACGCCGGCTTCATCTACCCCACCAAGCCTTTTCCCAATTATTTGGGGTCGGCTACATGAATCCTATTTTTCCATTCTGCTCTGTTTAGTAATTTTTTTTGAGCAAAAACACCATAGTAAATTTTGTTAAAGATTTTTTTACA
>Ga0115848_100446_pt1 | contig 16116 bp, 7 predicted proteins | sample InSIn3gowninarea_FD_83862 | JGI IMG/M metagenome (GOLD analysis project Ga0115848, IMG submission 83862) | reverse complement strand
GACTATGGAAAGACTTAAAACAGATGGGGGGTGAATGTATTCATAAGTTGCGTTCAAGGGTTTCAGGTAACGAAAAAGTCAATCAGAATGAGGAGTTTAGTCATTGTACTTTAGGAATAATGACGGCTCAAATGACACAACCGATAACGATTTTACAAATTGTGATTCCTTCGGCGGAACGTCTCTTTTTAAGGAACGCTGAAGACAGCTTCCTTCAACGCCTCCTTAAGGAACGTTCATAAGACCTTAGGGACACATGCGATGTCCTCAACTGCAAGGCCCTGGACGAGATTAAGACTTGCTCGATTACCTCAATGAATCCAGGGGCGGAGGTTTAAATCGAGAGATGTAAAATATACATATTTGTAAATTTTCAAAGTGTTATTATCATTTTGACATTTTTATTAACCATTATGGTTTAATTTTGAAAATTAAATATCTATTTTTAATATTATTAATAGAATTAGTACACTACATATATCTAGAAACTTATAATGTTTATTTTTTAAAATTAAATATTTAATTTTTAATATTATTAAAAAACTAGCATACAATATATATCTAGAAACTTACATTAACATAAAGTCTGTTTCATATATTTTATGCTATAATTTATGAATAAACTCGCACACAACATATATATAGAAACTTACATCAACATACATACATATATATAAACTTACATCAACATACATACATATATATAAATTTACATCAACATACATACATATATATATATAAACTTACATCAACATAAAGTCTCATGTGATAACTTAGTTATATATTTTATGCTATAATTTATTAATATTGTTCTAAATTTCATGCATAATTTTTAGATATTTCTGTAGTGCTTTTTACTATTAAGCTTTGAAAGTAAATAACATATTTATTATAAGTTACTTCTCACCATAGTTTAAAGAATTATTTGGGAAAAAAAGGTAAAATAAGTTGTAAATAAATATATTTACCAAGAGTTACTCCTCACCATAATTCAAGGAATTATTTGGGTAAAAATGGGTAGAATAAGGTGTAAATAAATATATTTACCAAGAATTACTTCTCGCCATCATTTACATGTAGACTTACTCATGGTTACTACCCACTAAGTCTATGTGCTTGAACAAGTAATTAATTGCACCAAGAATGTGCTCTCATGCCCAGTATGATAGAGATGTTGTAATGTTTAACATCCTCACTTGGTCAAATTATTGAAAACTAATATTAAAATAAAAAATATAAAATTAATAACCATAATTATAATTAAACTAGTCTAGATTCATCTTAACTTCTGATAGAGATGTTGTAATGTTTGACATCCTCACTTGATCAAATTACTGAAAACTAAAAATAAAATAAAATAAAATAAAAAATATGAAATTAACAATCATAATTATAATTAAACTAGTTTAGATTCATCTTAACTCTGATCCATCAAGCTCACTTATCAAGAGACATGCTCACTTATGTTTTATCCACTTCGAATCTCAATTTATTATGTAGACTTACTCGTGGTTACTACCCACTAAGTCTATGTGCTTGAACAAGCAATTAATTGCACCAAAAGAGTGCTCTCATGCCCTGTATGGTAGAGATGTTGTAATGTTTAACATCATCACTTGGTCAAATTACTGAAAATTAAAAATAAAATAAAATAAAATAAAAAATATGAAATTAATAATCATAATTATAATTAAACTAGTCTAGATTCATCTTAACTTCTGATAGAGATGTTGAAATGTTTAACATTCTCACTGGGTCATATTACTGAAAACTTAAAATAAAATAAAATAAAATAAAAAATATGAAATTAATAATCATAATTATAATTAAACTAGTTTAGATTCATCTTAACTTCTGATAGAGATGTTGAAATGTTTAACATCCTCACTAGGTCAAATCACTGAAAACTAAAAATAAAATAAAATAAAATAAAAAATATGAAATTAATAATCATAATTATAATTAAACTAGTCTAGATTCATCTTAACTTCTGATCCACCAAGCTCACTTATCAAGAGACATGCTCACTTATGTTTTATCCACTTCGAATCTCAATTTATTATGTAGACTTACTCGTGGTTACTACCCAATAAGTCTATGTGCTTGAACAAGCAATTAATTGCACCAAGAGAGTGCTCTCGTGCCCAGTATGGTAGAGATGTTGTAATGTTTAACATCCTTACTTGGTCAAATTATTGAAAATTAAAAATAAAATAAAATAAAATAAAAAATATGAAATTAATAATCATAATTATAATTAAACTAGTCTAGATTCATCTTAACTTCTGATAGAGATGTTGAAATGTTTGACATTCTCACTGGGTCAAATTACCGAAAACTAAAAATAAAATAAAATAAAATAAAAAATATGAAATTAATAATCATAATTATAATTAAACTAGTCGAGATTCATCTTAACTTATGATCCACTAAACTCACTTATCAAGAGACATGCTCACTTATGTTTTATCCACTTCGAATCTCAATTTATTAGTACCTCTTATAACAAGACTACAAGATTTCATTTTCCTATTAACCATTATTAATTTAGCTGACAGTGACCAATGTAAATTGTAACTTTTTATACAAACTTTCCGAGAACATAATTTTTAGGTTGAGTAATAAAGACTAAGCTGTCTACAACACTTGTTTAAATATTGTCTATACAGATAATGTTGATAGTTAAGATTTATTATATTTGGACTTGATTTATAGAACTTTAAGTAGTTAAGATTTATTATATTTGAACTTCATTTATAAAACTTTAAGATAAGTAACAAAAGAATTACTTAATTCACTTTAAAATTTATTTTTGTATCTAAAAAGTTTTGAAAGAATTTTTTTTAAATTAACATAATTTTGATGAACTAAAAAAATTAAAAATTATTTTAATAAACATTTTCAAATTGTAAAGTAATGTTATGGTTGAGATATGATGATTATTAATATTTCTTAATTAAAATATTTTTAATTAATATTATTGCTAAATACTGTAAAGCATCGGACAACTGATAACTATCGAATGATAACTATAGCATTGGTCCTGAATGCTATTGTTAAAATTACATATATACCTAATGTCCAACATCGTTTTTGATGTTTTAATGCTATGAACATCCATAATAATATTGTATATTCTTAATAATGGTCCAATAGTTGCCTTTAACTCTGGATGACTAGTAATATTATGATGTGATTCACACTCATATATTACCTGCATATGTGGTTGACTTATTGGATAGATATTCCAATGTGATCATATTTATATGCCATGGTAATATATGGCTTATTTGGATTCAATGCTAGAAAGGTATCTCATGATGTGTACATGTCTTAAATACCTTTTCATTAGAGTCATATTATATTATTATTGGTTATGTAGATATGTTACCAAGAAGTTAATGATGTGTATATAGGATTGGACACTCTCTTAGAATCATTTTTATGAATGATGGTATATATGGTTGTTATTAATCCTATAAATGAATAATTTTTAACCCTCAATTACGTACTAGGAAATGATTAATTTAATACATTTCCTTGATATGATTTAAAATATATTTACATATATTTGGTACTTTTTCCATTTAGTGTGGTTTATGATAGGATTGATTTATGGTTTGTGTAATAATTTATTTTATGAATTACGATAATAATATTGTGTATGTATTGATATTTCTGATAGAGTTAAGTCATATATGTTGAGATATTGGTGAGAATACATACTAAGAGAAGGATTTTTGTTTCAATGAAGATGTCTATATCTTCTTTTGTGCTTAGGAAGTTCTATAGTGCCGAGGAAATTTGGTAAATGGGAAAGGATTAGAGAGAATGATCTTCATTTTGTTAGATTGAGATGAATTATAAAATAAGTGTCTTATGCAATGTTGGGATGCAATGGTTCATGAGGAATGGGTTTTAACAATTTTGTACTCTAAATGAAAGTTATGCCATGTTATTGCCTTAGTTGGTGAAAAAAATATCTATATCTACCTCGTCTTTATGGATTCAGAGATATTAAGAGTGTGCTTGTATGGTAAGTGGGTGTTAAAGCTCACTGTGCCTAGTACCGTGTAATAATTCTATGTATAAATTCCAATGAAACCATTCTAGTTATGATTGTGATCACTAGTTGAAGGTGGTGGTATGGTCTTTGATTACATGGGATGCCACTACTATTATGGTTGTAATCACTAGTTAGGTGGTAATAAGACCTTTGTGTGCTATAGTCCCATATGGTATGGAGGTTCTATAAGACTAGGAACCTCTCCACTAGACTTAGGTTGAATTGATTGAAATCTTGTTAATTTAGTCTTAAGGTGAAATTATTCATAACAATAGGATTTTCTTGTTCTTATCCTCATTTATATTGAGCTCTTCTCAAGGGGAAACACTTGTGAAGGTGGTTTCTTGGTTAAGTGGAAAATTTACCCTTCATGTGTTTTACCTTATTAAATATCTGAGACTAGTTTATTACATTATGTTGGAGATTTCTAGTGAGAGATGTGAGAGATGGAGCATATTTGGCTTTGTTTTGGACATTGCAAGGAACACATTATCTATATTTTTATGCTTAAGTGTTTACTTTATGAACTACTGATTTATTGGATGCATTACTTGATTGCATGTTCCTTTTTAGCCTTTGCTAGACTCTAATATAGTGTATTTTCATGTTTATATGCATTGGAATTACTACTATTAGTTTTGTCATATATGATATGTATGATATTAAAGAAAGAAAATTATTATTTTGTAATGATAACATCCTGCATAGGTTATTAAAACATGGTATTAGAACCTAAGTTTTCTTTTCTGAGTGCTTGTAGGGAGAATAATGGATCCTTATAACCAAATGATAATTTTTTGGGTACAAAAATTAGTACAATTGAATGATAATATGTCTAAGACATAGGCTTAAGGTCTCAAGTTAGGAGAAAAAGAAGTATGAAACAATTGATTTATGTAACATCTAACTTAACATTATATATTATGATTAATTATTTAAGTCTAATTAGTAAGCTAATGTGATGCGCTTAGGATATAATGAAATAAAACAAAGAAAGAAGAAGAGGTGGAAAAAGTATGAACCCATTGATTTATCTAATATTACATATTATGAATATTTATTTTAATTGTAGGAAATAATTTAAAATTGTAGAGTAAGAGTAAATGATTGGTTCACTTTGTCTCACAATTTTCACATAGTTTTTCTTTCTATATTTTTGCATATCATTTTATTTTATGGTAAAATTATTCATTTGATTTTTAATTTTTTAAAGTATGATATTGTTAACCCAGTGATCATCTTTTTGGGGCTTGAGTCCGATTAGTAGCCTTGAGCTACTAGTAGTCCTAAGATATAAGCTTAAGGTAACAAGTTATAAGGAAAGGTAAAAAAGGAAAAAAAAGAAGAATGAAACTATTGACATGACATATTATTAGTTATTATTTTAGTCTAATTGTTAAGATTGAGACACTGATCTGATGTGCTTAGGATACAATGATAGTAGTAAACGAGGAAAGAAGAAGTATGAAACTATTCATTTATCTAACATCTAATCTAATATATTATATTATGATTAATTATTTTAATTTTAAGAAGCAATTTAACATTATAGCATAGGAGTAAATGATTGGTTCCCTTTGTCTCATAATTTTCACATAGCTTTTTCTTCATGCATCTTTTACAAATAGTTTTTTTTTATGATAGGATTGTTCCTTTGATTTTAAAATTTTTAGGGTAAGATAGTTTTCACAACTATATAATAACAAGACTCAAAGTCATTACAACAAATACTCCATATAGATTCAACATGCCACTTACCTGAGTTGTACCTAGGGAGGATAAAAATTATTTCTTCTAACTAGATAGGGAGGATAAAAATTATTTCTTCTAACTGTACAAATTCATTCCAGTATTGTAATAAGTATTGTTTTCTTTCTTTTATAATTAATATTTTAGCACATTACTTTAATATTACATTGTAATATTGTATTATGTTCTAAAATTACTATAATACCTATATCATAGAATAAATTACATTTCGAAGAATGTTATAAAACACACATACAAAAAAAATAATGTCTTTTATATCATCGCTAAAATCAAAGATTTTTGTAATTAAATTAAAAAATAAAAATAAAATTTCTTTGAAACCCTTTCGTCTATATATGTATATTTTTCAAAAATATTTATATACTTAAAATAAAAAAAACAGTGACATATCTATATAACCAAATAAGGCATAAAAAAATTGCCAAATTGCGTTTATATAACCAAATAAACGAAAAAAAAATACCAAATTGCGTTTACCATTTACTAAACAGAGAATTTAAATTAGTTCATTTAAATGTGAATTAATTCATTTAAATAAACAAATGAATAAATGGTTTTCATTTTTCCCCTCTTTGAAACATCTCTATGAAATACATCAATAGCTTTCCTTTTCTTCCTGCATTACATACGTGGATATCAAAAGTTAAAAAAGTTTCGTTTCATCGTTGTCGAATAAGAAAGACCATCATTACATTTCTAGCAAGTTCACGTATTAAAAAATTTAATAGAGAAGTAAGCCCTAACCGTACCCAGCATTTTGCAAATAGATGGAAAATAAATATGATTTTCTTATATGCGTACGGAGCCTAGGGCCTCATAGTGTACTTAAATACGATTAGTGAAGGAAAGAACCCTAGACGTGACCCATCATCTCAAACAAACTTGTTCCAAACCCTCAATCCCACCATCCTCCCCCACGCCTCTAGCAAATAGCCGATACTTGTAAACACCTAATGCGGCCTTGGTAGTGAAAAAATAAGCTAGATAACGGATTGGACCGTCAGCACTGAAGGAGATACCTCTCCGGTTATTGAACTGTTCTCCCTGCATTGGACCGTCAGCACTGAGGGAGATACGTCTCCGGGAGAACAGCATTCCCTTGGCAACAGTTACAACCATTGAAATTCCTCGGCCGCATGGTTCAGCAGAGGAAACTTTTTTTTGCTCGAGAAATCCGCAATACATGCGGCTACCACTGTAGTCACCCTCTCCAAGATCAACATGCTGAACTAAACCCTCCCGTACGTCGTAGAAGTCCTTTATATTGAGTGAAAATTTTAGCATTAGTTATAACATGCGTTAGATAGACTATCCCATTTCTTTGTGCCCAAGTATATTAAAAAATCCTAGGATATCCTATTTCTTTGTGCCCAAGTATATTAAAAAATCTTAGGATTTAATATTGGAGTCGTATACGTAGATTATTAAAAAATCTTAGGATTTAATATTGGAGTAGTATACTTAGATTAAGGAATTGTTCGGATTGTTAAAAGTGATTGGAATTTGGGTAATTTTAAAAAAAAAGTTTTACAGTAGTAGTGTTTGAATTCTGTTTTTGATAATGATAATGGATTCAGTACCATCAAAAATCTTTAGGACACTTAAAATATTGAAATTTGACAGTTATAACTTGGATTTAGATATATTTCTTTTTTGTCTCTAGAGTTAAAAAAGTCTATTTCATTTTATATATATTTTAATTATATAGAGGTGTGTTAATATGTTATAATATGTCAGTTCATGAAACGAATCTATTCTGAACATGTGTTTTTGTCAGTTTTCTTTTGCGGCCCTCTGGGGGCTCAATGTGTTTATATGTCCATCCTGCTTCCTTTCGGATGGTTATCTGCAGAACGGTATTTCAATTTCTTATGCGCCCCCCTGGCGGCCCCATAAATATGTCAATATGTCTATTTTGCTACATTCTGATGTTTTTCCTACAGAACGCTTATGGGGAATTCCCTTCTCATAATGTTTTCGCACAATCTCGCTGAGGCTCTGCACTCCAATGTAACATGATATTTATATATCCTTAATATAAAATATTCTGCTTTTTCTCTCTGAAAAAAAGTTAATATGTTATAAATAAAATTAAAATTTTAATTTTAAAATCATGATTAATTGAGATATTAAATTGATTTATGAAATTTTTTTATTGATAGAAATATCACTTTATATATAAAAAAAATGATTATATATATATATAGTTAATCAATATTACATCTGAAAACACTATTTCTGTTTATATATAAATATGGTCCGGGACAGGGTGGTACTTGCGATATCTCGGGATATCTTGGCTTGGGATGCTTTTTATTTAGCAGTTTTAATAGACGAGATTTTCATTGAAACACGTAACGATGCTCCGCGATTACATAACCAAATGTTATATAGAAAGAACAGATTTACTAATGGTGATGGTTCAATTTGAGACCTGGGAACTGGTGAAAAGTCAAGAACTTCACCTGAGCTCAGGAAAGGCGTGGGTGCTACAGCCCTTGCTTTATCCATTGTCTCTACGGGTGCTATCGAGAGGATTAGTTGCCAAAAGGGCCGCCATCGCCGCCATCGAGAGGGCCGCCATCGAGAGGAGGGTGAGGCAACGAACGCTCGACCACCAAGAGAGGGTAATCTTGAAAAACCTCCGCCAAGAGAAAATGGCCTATCTCGTAGGGAGAATGTCCAAAACCTCCGCCGCGGATTGGGGTGGGTGGGTAAATAGTGGCCAAATAGGAGCTAAAAGTTCAGCAGGGGATTGGGTAATTGTAAGTAAAGAAGCTAATGGAAGTCTAACTCTAAGTAGGCTTTGACTTGACTAGTATTCCTTCCTTCTTTCGCTGGGAAAGAAAAATAGATTCTTTAAGGAATGAATTTTTGGATCGAGTGAAAGCTCTTAATATCATGATCAATTGAGATATTAAATTGATTTATGAATTTTTTTTATGAGTAAAGATATCACTTTATATAAAGAAATTGAATGTATATATATATTTTCACACGAATCAAGAAAAAGTTAATACATATGCTATCTAGGAATGGACTACACCCTCAAAGCTTATATTACATATTGTTTGTGCTATTTATTTGTTTATATTGCTCTATATAAATTAGGTTGTCTATATATTAGAAGTTATGATAAGTATGTTTATATGTCATTTTTAGTTTTTATTATAATAATTGGAATGAGACATTAATAATATTTAATTTATAAGTAATGAAGTTTGAATATATATATATAAAAGAGTGAAAATATTAATAATAAACATTTCAATTATTAATAGAATATTAAAGAAAATGAAAATTTGATTCAATGATTATGTTAGAGATGCTTTGCTAGGGAAGATGTGTAAACGTAAGAAAAATTCTATGTCAACATTTTTTAAATATCTAATTTTTTAACATCTTTAAAACTTAATCTAAAGGAAAAAATGTCATGTGTAAATGTAAGAAAATTTGTATGCCAATATTTCTTAAATATCTAATTTTATAACATCTTTAAAACTTAATCTAAAAGAAAAAATGTCATGCCCCTATATCAGTGGTAGCCTTCCAACGACACTTAAGCGAGTGCAGCACCGCTACACTCTTTCTTTTCACCAATACTAGAGTACATGGGCTACACCTAATTCAACACTTAGTCAATTTTCCAAACGAGAGTTCTTAACAATGCAGCGGAATAAATATTCATCAAGTTATCTTCTTCAATTATCAATATGTAGTAGAAATCATATCAAGACAAGTATAACACATTTATACTTAGGAGGGGCAACTCCCGTAAAGTCTGCTTGATTTGTTTATAAATAAACTTCAATAATATATAAGTGTACAAGTTTACAACCAAGTTGTGCAGTCAACCGTTCGACTTGCACACTTGGACAATTTACTAAAAATCGTGCCTCAACCATGCAGTTGATGTTTCCATTTCCCACACTACCAGAAACCCCAACTTAAGCTTTGGCACAACTCGTGTTGCCCATCATTGAGCCTAACCTGAATATAACATGTCAATACCTGCTATAATCATGTTGCCTTAGATCGGCCTTGCCACCCGTTCACCCAACTTGCATTGTGACATCACACATGGTCTTCACCTTCGTTCGGCCCACTGGTTGCACTTCAGGTTGCCTGTATCAAGGTGTGGGCATGCCCAACTGCTCATCGTGTCGCTGATGCAAGTGGATGATGCTGACCACCTGCCTATTTGACTTGGACCCCCACCATTGTCTCTTTCAGTTTCCTTAATTGTAGAATAGTTTGCTATTTTGGCATTTTTTGAGGTTTTGAACTTCTGGAGTCGTTTTGAGGCCCTAAACAACATTTTTTGGGAAAATCGAGGATAACATTGTAGTTTGACCCATGTTGTGTGGGCACACCCGATTGCTCACCGTGTCGCTGATGTAAGTGGATGATGGTGACCACTTGCCTATTCTACTTCGATCCCCACCATTGTCTCTTTCAGTTTTTCAGTTTCTTTATTTGTAGAATAGTTTACTATTTTTGGCATTTTTTTGGGTCTTGAACTTCCGGAGTCATTTTAAGGCCCTGAACGACTTTTTTGGCAAAATCAAGGATAACATTGTAGTTTGACCCATGTTGGCCACACCAAAGTTTGATTCCTCAGATTGATCTTTCTAACCAGGTATTATGTAATCAAACGAAGATTGTCTCCCAAAGTTATCACCTTAGGAAGTTGCTATACAAATTTACCCAAACAGTGCCCATAGTTTTGGCGCTTCATCTCCTAGGGTTATGTTTTTGGATGTTTAGGGTTTTCCATTGTCTATCAATAATAAATAGGCCTCTGAGCCTCATTGTAACACATTTCAGAGGCATGTAGCTGCCACATCTCTTAGAGATAAATTACCATTGCCTAATCTAGCATTATTTCCATTTTGTTTGTAACCATATTTTAGTATTTTATATTAATGAAATTAAGTGTTATTTCTACTGCATCTCTATATTTATAGTTATATTTGTAAACTGTTGTGTTCTTGTCTAAGTTCAAATCCTCACCCATGGGCGCCTCGCTCGGGTATATGCCCGCCCAAATGCCCAACCTGGGTCGCTCGGTGCGCTCGCCCATCGCACACTCCCATCACACAACTTGTCACACTTCCTCATCGCACGATTCTTTGCATATCCTCAAAATCTACCTCCAAGTAACCTTTAACCACAATCGTCGATTTTTCGACTATCTCGGGTGCTCGCCAACTCAAGGCCATAACATCCTCCACTACTCTAGAAATTTTGTCATCCTCGACAACACCACCATCATCAATCATCATAAAGTGTCACTAGCTCCAACATGTACTGTCCATGCTACCCAACTCTATTCATCATTGCATAAACCTCCATCAAAGTCTATATCTCCAAAAAATGGGAAAGTTTCCTTCATCCATGATCATTAACCACACTTGTCGCAACCTCCATGCTGCTCCACTGTGAAGAGGCTAACCATTCCAACTCAAGCTACATGTCATCCCTGTAACACATATCATGTAGACTCATCATGTGTCATCATAATGTGAAATCTTTCCCATGATAGTCCATCCCAACACAACATATCTCGGTCATCCATCGATCCATCTCTAACATAGCTTGATGCAATGTTAGGCAAGGCCCCATGTCTTGAACTAGTCAGGTGATTAATCCAAGTGTCACGTCCAAATCTATGAGAATGTTCCTCCTCATGCGATCGTTGGTTGTTTCTTTAGTATCCTGTCACAATCTCAACTAAATCAAGAATTCAACCCAAGTGTAAAACAAATCATGCTTAAGTCCATGAATTAATCCATCATCTCATCTACATCATGCTACAATCAATACTAATGCCCATGTGTTGCTCTAGGTGATTTCCCAACAACCACGTTCATCCACACATCATCGTAATGTGTAGAAGAGAGGCCTTATCTCCAAAGGTCCATTTGTTAGGGTGGTGCAGTCCTTATCATCATTAAGGCACTACATACACCCACCTCCAAAGGTATATCGTGTGAGAAGGGCCAAGAAGTTACCTCCTTAGCTCTCATCCACCCATGTATTCGCCTGATGTTATGTTCTTAAGTACTCATGCACATCCAAGCTTCCCAAGATTTTCCTTCGTCAACTGAATGTCATATATGCCTATAACAGTTACCTACAAAATTCCACAATGTCAGCTGGATCTCTATCTCCATACCCTTCCCCAACCAATGCTTTATAAGAAGTACTCGGACTTCCTCTCTCATCAACAACTACGTGGTGAAGTCTCTGAACAAAAGATGTACCAGTGCTACTCCTCAAGATATGTGGAATTGCCTTTCCACCTCCATATTTCTTCCTAGCTCTCGTAATAAAATCAATCATCCTCTTCTCCTTCATTGCTTGAGTCATACATCTAAGTTCCCTTTGCTCCACATAGTCATGCTTCATATATGGGTCCTTTGGATACAAATTCATTAAAGGAATCCTTGGTTGATATCCCAAGCAACTCTTCCTTGCCATAGAAATAATAATGGTTTTCCCTCCAGCTGTAATCATGATTATGTCACGGTCCACCACTAGTATGGCTTGTGAAACTATCAAGAAGTCTTGTCCCAGCACCATAGCATGATCATCCATATCAGTCACCCTCAAATCTAACCTGCCAAACCACAAACCCACTCTCACTTGTGTGTTCTTCAAAACACCTGCCACAACTTTCATGGTAGAGTTTATAGCTTTGAAAGCACTCAATTCTCTTTCAACTTCAGCTTTCTTCCCAAAATATGTTGTTGTCTTTATACTAAGGAAACTATGTGTAGCCCTCGTATCAATCAATGAAACAAATTTTTTTCCATGTATGGTTATCTGCACAAAACTAAACCTCAAGGAATCTACATCCTTTGTAGGATTTATCTTGCATCCTACCTTAGCAAACTTCTTCAACAATTTGACGTCAAAGGGGTCTTTTGACTTGTGTTTCGACCTGAATTTCCTCTCAAGGTATGTAATATCCCCTTTCGGTTCATTCGAGCAATCCGGTCCTGGTCTAACTTGAGTTCCATCAAGCTTCTACTTCATCGTATCCTGCTGCACACATTGACCTCCTCCACTCGAAGTGACCCAACCATTTGCATATTATCCTGCATGACCCGGTAATAATCTCAAAGTTTGTCAATGTAATCAATCTAAGCTTCTTCTATAACAATGGGTTTACAATCAAGAAAGTCCCTCTTGATCTCATCCTCAAGTCCCTTGACTTTAGCCTGTAATATGGTACTTCTCTTCCTTAAGAGAAATCATTCCTTTATGAGTTCATAGAGTTTTCGGTCACCTTGTTGTACCTTCTCATCAAGTTCATCAAGTTCAGTAGACCTACCATGAATATTATCCAAGTCCTTCTGCACCTTCATTATCCCATCTCCAATGTGCCCCAAGAGTTCCCACTCTTGCATAAGAGCCTCATAGTGTTGTTGCTTCTTGTCCTTCCAATAACCTGTCATTCCATCAAGATTTTGAAAATCTCCCTCTGCCATCTTCCTCTGTTGATATTGGCCCAAGCTCAGTGCTTCAGCACCTACTTCACTTTTCCTCAAATCAAAGTTCAAGGCTTCAACACCAACTACTGCACTGTCGTTGTATCCTTACTTCACAATTTTCAATATTCAAATCAAAGCCTTGTGGTAAGTGGGCTCTGATATCATCTGTCACGCCCCTATATCAGTGGTAGTCTTCCAACCACACATAGGGAGGTGCGACACAACTACACTCTTTCTTTTCACCAATTCTAGAGTACACGGGTTATGCCTACTTCAACACATAGTCAATTTTCGAAACAAGTGTTCTTAACAATGCAACAGAATAAACATTCATCAAGTTATCTTATTCAATTTTCAATATGTTGCAAAAATCATATCAAGACAAGTATAACACATTTATACTTAGGAGGGGAAAAGCCCATAAAGTCTACCCAATCAGTTTATAAATAAACTTCAATAATATATAGTGTACAAGTTTACAACCAAGTCGTGCAACTAACCGTTCTGCTTGCACACTTGGACAATTTACCAAAATTCATGCCTCAGCTATGCTACTTTTGCTGGCACTATTAGAAACCTCAACTTAATCATCGGTACAAATCGTACTACCCATCATTTATCTTTACCCAAATTATGCACTCTCTGTTCAATGATTGTATCGCACTATCGTGTTGCCCGTTATACTCTGCATGTAGCCTGCACTTAATGATATACCATACTCCTCACGAACCATGTTGAGAGCTAAATTTCTTGCCGAACTCTGCACACGACTATTCAGACCCTATCGTCGGCATGCCCACATGACCTACACTAAGTGTCTTCTGCCCGACTCGACCCACCATGCCAAACTCTTCCAAAATGCTACCCGACCACTTGCAACCTCGACCTTCAACCTTCCTTACCCCACGACCTTCTTTTCTCATCTTCCTTGACTCCCCCTTCTCGATTTTTTTTCCACTATGTGTATTTGGTTGAGTTTGATGTCCTAAGTGACTCGAACTCCTTCCAATGTATATGTGTCTCTACCATGGTGTAACTCCAAACAAAAAGACGCTTTGGCTCATCTAAAGGTTAGCTCACCATGCCTCCAGTATGTTGCCCTGCACATATATATGTGTTCGCCCAAGCCAAATATAACATGTCGTTTCCCACTATAGGTTTGTTTCCTCAAGTCGGCCTTTCCACCCATTCACCCAACTCACATCGTGACATCGTGCATTGTCCTCACCTTCACTCAGTCCACTAGTGGCACTTCAGGTCACTCGTATCAACGTGTTGGCATGCCCAACCACTCACCATGTCATCCTTCCCATGGGCACCTTTCTCGGGAGAGCACCCACCCGAGCGCCCAACTCGGGTCGCATAATGTGCTCGCCCATAAATCACTCTCATCGCACAACTCATCACATTTCCTCATCACACAATGCATCACATATCCATGACATCTACCTCCGACTCGCCTTTAACTGAGATCGTCTGTTTTTCGACTCTCTTGGGCACTCGCCAACTCAAGGCCCTAACAAAAAAGGTATGGGGGAGATGTAATGGTGTAAAATAATGATTTAACCATATTTAAATTTATTTAATAATCATAGTAAAACTTAATAATCACAAGATGAATATTCATAATCACAGATATCCATCCCATTTTACCGTGAATACTATTAGCTTATAAATAGACTTTGTTACAATATAATGGGTCAATACCACGACTTATCATTGTCAACCAACCTATTATTATTAACTGAACTTAAATGATAGTAATTCCTATTATTATTATTAATTTACTAGGCTAGATCCATATTAACTCTGGATCTACCAAGAGCTGAAAGGGATCAAATCATTTTGCATATTAAGATATTTGTATCTCAAGAGATTTGATACCTCTAGGTGTTGGGTAGATCCGGAGTTAAATATGGATCTAGACTAATTTAATTCCCCACTTTAAATAGGTTATATTCCACATGAATACTAGGGGAAATACCATGGTTTTTCATAAACCTGGAGCTCAAAAACCACAGATAACTTGACCAAGTCAAGTCTACCTTAACTTCCCAAGAAAAATTAATAAAAGAAATAATAACGTAAAAAGTTCATTTTAATATAAGGTTAATTTTATTTTTATTTCAAATTTACATTAAATACCCAACAAAATTTGATAGAAAAAAGCAATAACATCGAAGATTATTTTTATTTTTATTTCAAATTTACATTAAATACCCAGCAAAAATTGATAGAAAAAAACAATAACATCGAACTTTTATTTTAACGTAAGATCATTTTTATTTTATTTTATTTCATGTTGACCGAGTCAAAAAATTCATAAGACATGACATTGCAACATATATTTCATATGGGTTGGAGAGCGCCTCTTGGTGCAATTAAACCAAAATATTTATAAAATATTTTTATTTTGAAATGAGTTATGGTTTTTTGGCATGTGGCCCACCATTTGGTAACAAAGTCTATTTACAAGTTAATAATATCCATGTCAAAATGTGTTGAATATCCAAGGTTATGAATCTTGTTATATTGTAAGTTTATTGTAAGTATTAAGTTTTTATGGCTTATTAAATAAATCCATGCATTTTTCCTTCTAGATTTAATTTTAAAAATGTTATATATATATATATATAGATTGAAATGAGTTATATCTTTTGGGCATTTGGTATTCATGATAAGTCGTGGTATTGACCCATTATATTGTAACAAAGTCTATTTATAAGCTAATAGTATTCACGGTAAAATGGGATGGATATCTGTGATTATGAATATTCATCT
>Ga0115848_100445_pt1 | contig 16119 bp, 10 predicted proteins | sample InSIn3gowninarea_FD_83862 | JGI IMG/M metagenome (GOLD analysis project Ga0115848, IMG submission 83862) | reverse complement strand
TTACTTTCTTTTCATCAAGGAAAAGAAAGTAACAACCAGAGAATTTTAAAAGGCTTAAAAATAGATAGCATCTTAGAATAGTAGTTTAAGTAGAGAAGATTTTGAGCAAATTAATATCACCATGTAAACAACGGAACCATGAATACAAGCAGAAGAAACTTTTTATCTCAACTCTCGCTTGCAACCGCAAGTTTCGCTATTCCGAAATATGGCTTTTCATCATCTACAAAAGCAGATGAATTTGTTGAAGTGGAGATCACACATGGCAGGATAAAAGGCATGCGTCAAGACGGTGTGAATATATTTAAAGGAATACCTTATGCCGGACGGGTATCAGGCGACCGAAGATTTCGCCGGCCTGCACCATTGGAAAAATGGACGGGTGTACGTGATGCGCTGCAACTCGGGGCTCCTGCTATCCAGGCGCCAAGACGCAACGAGCCACCCCCTTCAGAAGATTGCCTGTTCCTGAATGTCTGGACTCCCGCAAATGATAATAAAAAGCGCCCTGTGATGTTTTACAATCACGGAGGTGGTTTTGTTATTGGCTCAGGAGGATCAGGTGGGCAGGACGGTGCTAACCTTGCCCGCAATTTCGATGTTGTTGTTGTAGAAACTAACCATCGCCTGGGCTTGCTCGGTTTTCTCTACCTCGATGAAATTGGAGGACCAGACTACGCAGGATCAGGTAATATGGGTATACTGGATATTACCGAGGGGTTGAAATGGGTAAATAAAAATATTGCTCAATTTGGCGGCGACCCGAACAACGTTATGATCTGGGGCGAATCGGGTGGAGGAGCAAAAACGTCGTGTTTATATGCATTGCCGGAGGCTGCACCCTATTTCAATAAAGCATCTATCGAAAGCGGTCCGGGTGTGCGTATGACTACAAAAGAAACTGCTGCTGAAACCACGGCCATGCTGTTGAAAGAATTAAATATTGCGCCTAAAGATTGGAGAAAGTTGCTTGAGGTGCCTGCTGCTGATTTACTGACCATACAGGCCAGGTTGCCTTTTGTAGCCCCGTTTGTGGAGAAGAATAGTAAAAAGCCCCCTATGGACCGTAAGGCGGGAGGTTTTGGCCCGGTGGTAGATGGTGATATTAATTTGCTCAAAATCTTCTCTACTTAAACTACTATTCTAAGATGCTATCTATTTTTAAGCCTTTTAAAATTCTCTGGTTGTTACTTTCTTTTCCTTGATGAAAAGAAAGTAACCAAAGAAAAATCAAGAAAGGAATGATTACATCCTCCCGCCTTTTGCGGGACAGGCTATTCCTTTCATTGTTCCCTGATTAAGCTTTATTACTACTGTGGTTTCAGCATTTGTTTTTTATGCCTGCTCTGCTCAATTGACTCTATGGGACAAAGCATTACAACTTAAGAGTGTTCTTTCCGGCTTTTAACGGGTAGTTTTTATCCTTCCAAACGAAAGTGCCGGCAATATTTTGTGGCAGGTTTATGTCGGCCTGCAAGGCGCCCTTTTGTAGTTTATACTTCACCGCTATTTTTCCGTTTGGATGAGGCATCTCGCCACTGATCTCTCCAATAGCGCCGAGGTGAGGGTTGATCTTTATTTTCGAAAAGCCGGGTGCATCACTGTCTATTCCAAGTACGGTACGAAAGAATTCAATATTAGGGCTTGATCCCCATGCATGGCAGTCGGAACGTGTAGTACTTACGTCGGAGGTTTCCGCCCAGGTGGTAAGTCCCATAGCTATATTTTCACGCCACTTGTCTAACCATTTCAGGTAGTCATTTCCCAGCCCCGCCTTTACCAATGCCTGGTGGAGATAATACTTAAAATATATCGAAGCCTGCACCAGTGTTGTATCAGTCAACATCTTGTTTGCCAAAGTTGTTGCGTTTACACCTGAAACGACGCCTGAAAGAATGGCGAGAGAGTTTGCGTGTTGAGAAAACAGGTCCTTGTCTTCGGTGTCGGCATAAAGCCCCCTGCCTGCGTTCCAATATTTTCTTTGAGTGGTCTGTCTAAGCTTGTCTGCACGACTTGCGTAAAGACGGGCAAGATCCTTCAAGCCCAACCTGTTTTCCAGTTCGCTTGCCAACCGGTAAGTCCAAAGCAGAGTCATATCCAGTACTGCAGATTCTCCGTTTTTGCCTTTTGGTGCCATTCCAAAGTTCCACCCTTTTCCCGACGCCCAATCGGTAAACTCCCAGTAGGGAGCATTTTTCAAAGACCCATCGTCTTGCTGGTATCTTTCGAAAAAAGACAACACCTGTCTTGCCCCCGGAAGCTTGTCTTTGATGAAGAGGCTGTCGGGACGATACATGTAGTAATCGTGAAGCATGGCAATCCACCAGAGTGAAAATGTGGGAATCTCCTGGTGCAAGTCGGTGGGGTAACGGCTTAGCGTTATCCCTTCAGCAATACGTGAGTGATCCATGAGTGTGAGTGCATTTCGCACGAGCCGGTCATCGCCGGCATTGTATAACGAAACCAGCGCTTGTATCCTGGCATCGCCGATATATTGCAATTGCTCGTAGTAAGGGCAATCCATGTATGTTTCAAAGGCACAAAGCCTTGCCGTTCTCCAACCAACGTCGAGCATTTTTCCCATCTCCGGGTTTTGTGTTTGTAGTTTAGCGTTTTGTACAAACGGATAGCCCGTAAAGGTGCCGTAAAGGTCTTCAATAACTAATGGTTCATTTTTCGTATAAACTGTAAGTTGCAGGTAGCGGTAGGTTCTCCACCAAAGCGGGGTATATTCCTGGTTCATTGTTCCATCGGAAACCACACTGTCTGCCTTTCCAATAAACAGCTTTCCCTCGACTTCGTTACGATTTCCTTTAGGAAGAGTTGGCACTCTAAAGCCCGTTAATTGTTCACTTTTTCCAATGTACAATCCTTCTGCATAAGCCATCGACATACTTGCATTTTGCCCACCACTAAACATCACTGTTGGGTAGGCGTTTGTCAAGAAACCCTGGTCGAGCAATATTGTAGCTTTTGAGTTGGGTGGTATCGTAACCTTTGTTTTTGCTGAAGGAAAGCCGGCGGGAACCTGTACACCATCTGTTTTTCTTACGGCCGACAACCTTTGCATGGTCATTTCCATTTGAGGGATTGGAGAAGGCACCAGCATCCACCCCGTGGAGTTGACCGCGGTTTGTTTTGTTACCGCCGGTCCAATGACACGCGCTTTTACCCACTTGCTGTCGTCGTAATCCGGCTTATTCCAACCTTTCACGTGTTTGTTCATATCAATCAACTCTGCAGGACCGGCAACGTAATATCCGGGAACTCTAACAGGTAATGGCTGGTAGCTTTCGTCCTTAACTGTTTTCCAACTGTCATTCGTATTTATAATCTCCTCAGCATCGCTATTTCCCTGAAGAATAAAAGCGGTTAAGTAGGTAATTTGGGCTTCCGGCTTGTTGCGGCCGTCATTCCATACCACAGCCGAAATTGTATTGCTACCTGTGGCCAGGTATGAAGCGATATCAATGGTTTCAAAATTCCAGAAGTAGAGATCGCCACGGGCCGGTCCCTGTGATACTTGTTTTCCATTCACAAAAAGCTTGTAACGGTTGTCCGCCGAAACATGAACCACAAAAGAAGCCGGCTTGTCTTTTAGCTCAATCGTTTTCCTGAATTTAAAAACGCCATAATCCCTGAGAGTAAGGTCAGATGTTGCATTAAACCTGTTGATGGCTACACCAGGACCGGTTATCCATTGCGCTTTCCACTGCTTCTGCAAGAGTTCCGGACTAATCTGCTGAGCCTCCACGGCCTGGGTTAAGAAAAATGCAGATCCTGTCAAAAAAGTAAATACGATTCTTATCATAATTCTCATATGGCTGTATTAGTATCTTTTTGCAATCTATACTTCCTTAAGTTAAAATGTGAGGGATCGTTGTCGGGGTTCCTCTATAAAACTTTTAAATGTATCATGTTGGTTTTTACGCACCGTCCTGAACTGTGATGTCGAACAATTTTAAATGAATGCTTTAGTGTCGAAAATTCAAATCGGAGGAAAGCATGATCCGCAAGGAGAGAAAAATGGACGTTATAATTTGTAAGATATGGCGAAAGAAAATCTTGTTTTTTATGTAGCCGGCAGTAGAGTTTCAATTAAACATCGTTGTGTCACTCCCTTATACGATTGTAGTTACTTCAGCAATTACAGCTAAGAAAGGGCACCAGTATATGGGCCTGGCTAACCGCCATCATTTATCCTCGTAAAACTTTGGCAGCGACCAGGAAAAACGTACGGCCAGAACGCGAACAACGAAGACAATCAAAATACCGATTATATAAGCATAACTAAACGGAAACTGTAAGCTTATAAGCAGGAAAAAAACAACGCCGCCCAGTATACTTGCAGATGCATAAATCTCTTTCTGAAAAATAAGTGGAATGTTGTTCAGCAACACATCTCTGAGTACACCACCGAAACAACCGGTTACTGTTCCCAACATAATACAAATACCTTTACCGAGTTCATGCTCTATTCCTGTTTGTATGCCAACCATAGTAAACAAACCAAGTCCGATGGCGTCGAAGTAGAACAGCATTCGAACAAATTTCTTCAGCCAGGAAGAAAAAAATAAAGCGGATACAGCACCGATGATGATTACCCAAATAGCTGTTGAATTGGTTAGCCACGCTACCGGTAATCTTCCCAGCAGCACATCCCTGATGGTGCCTCCGCCAATTGCGGTTGCAAAAGAAATAATCAGAACGCCAAAAGGGTCGAGCTTTTTTTCCATGGCTGCAAAAGCACCTGCAACGGCAAAGCTGAAAGTGCCTAAAATATCGATGAAGCCGATAAAGTCGTATTCCATACGGTAAAAATAGAGTGAAGGTTGGGTGTTAGTGTAGTTCGAATGAAAACTTCTTTTGGATACTGATTTTGTAGTAACGACAGCATTCCAGGTAGAACTATTCTTCCTCAAATTCGATGAAAACTTGTGCGGGCCGGGGAATGGAAAACCCACACGGCAAGGTCGTCTACTGCGTAGTAAAAGTAACAGGCCAATAGCATAAAATAATTATCAATAGACCCAATTGCCAATAGCGTAACTTTCACTTACTGTACAGGTCCCACATCTGTACCCCCATTTCATCATATGAGATACATCGGTAAATTACATAAAGCATTTAACTCAATTGCTGAAGTCTTGCGTGGAAAGATTGGTTTAGGCGCCCATGCGCTAATGATCTTATCCCTTCTTGCCAACCAGGTAAGCGCAGAACCTTCTTACGAAACAGTACGGCCCCGCATCGTTGTTACTGCTGATCCGGAGCTCGACGACAATAATTCTCTCATCCGTTTCCTGCTCTACAGTAGCGACCTGCAAATAGAAGGGCTGGTTTACGCCGGTAGTCAATTTCACCGGAAAGGAGACGGAAAGGGAACAAAGTGGTTTGTTCCCGGAAGGGAATATGCACGTTTTGGGTTAGATACCTGTCCCTGTACATCCTGGCGCTGGGCGAAAGAAGAACACTTCGTTAGTACCTTAACTGAAATAAGAGGTTTGAGTTAGATACTTATATAGTGGCATTTTCGAAGAACTTTTTTGGAAACCAAAAATTAATCACTTGAAATGACTGCATTAAGCTTAAGTAAACGACATTGAACAGGGATTGAAGACTTTCCTTTCTTGCCTATAGAGCGAATATTCTTTTGTCAATCTACCCAATGAGTAAATGATCCGGTAAATCTGCACTTGTTTTTGAACGATCTGAAAGGATAGTCTTAAGGGATTGACAGGATCACTAAACTGTTTTAGAGCGATAAATTTCAAAAATAAACTGATAAAATCACTATACATGCCGTCAATAAGTCTCCACAAAATATTGTTATGCCTGTCTTTTATGTATGCTTCTGCAACAAATGCACAGAACAACCTGCTGCAGTCAAACCAGCAATTGGCTAAAAACTTCACCACAAAAGACACATTATTCAAAGAGCCGTATGTCGACGTGGATGAGTGGCGCGATAAGCCCGTGCGTCATCGTTACGTGCACGGCGGGTTCAGGGGTACGAATGCCCGTTTCTCCTTTTACTTTCCAACGAAGGAAAAATACCAGGGCCGCTTTTTCCAATACATTACTCCATTTCCCGACAACGAAAATTTATCGCAGGGAGCCTCAGGCGAGGAAGACAAGATCGGATTTGCAGTTACGCATGGCGCGTACTTCGTTGAAACAAACGAAGGTGGACGAATAGATTTTGCAAAACCTGAATCAGCCGACCCTACTATTGGTGCATTCAGGGCGAATGCGGCCTCGGCTCAATTCTCACGGGTAGTGGCAACGCAAATTTTTGGAGGCAAGCGTCCCTATGGTTATGCTTTTGGTGGAAGCGGTGGTGCTTACCGGACGGTTGGCGGCATTGAAAATACCGAGGATGTATGGCACGGTGTCGTTCCCTATGTACTCGGTTCACCCATGGCTATTCCCAACGTCTTCACTGTTCGAATGCATGCTCTGCGGGTCTTAAACGACAAGTTTCCGCAGATTATTGATGCATTGGAACCTGGAGGCAGTGGTGATATGTATGCAGGATTGAACCAGGAAGAAAAAGAAGCACTGCAGGAAGTTACAAAAATGGGCTTTCCGCCCCAATCATGGTATGGATACAAGGGAATGGGCATACATGGATTTTTGGTTTTATACCAGGGTGTGGTGCGGTCAGACAAAAAATATTTCGACAATGATTTTTGGGAAGTACCGGGCTATCTCGGCTACAATCAACCGGCTTCGCTTATAAAGGCGCGTATTCAGAAAGTGAGCACGGTGAAGGCAGGACTGCCGGTTAACCAGGCGGTTAGCATGGGATTAGTCCAGCCGATGTCTGTAACCGAACGTGGCACAGCCGATGCTGCCTGGAAGGCCATTGGCGGGGTAGAAGGAGGAATGCCGGTTGCCTTTCAACTCCAGCATGCGCTGCCCGACATGCAGTTTTTGGGCGGCGATTTAATAATTAAGAGCGGTGCGGCTGCGGGTAAAGTCTTGCAACTAACAAAAGTGGCCGGCGATAAAGTAGTAATCGGTCCTGCCGACCCCACTATACTTGTGCAACTGAAACCCGGCGATACGGTACAGGTCGACAATTCCAACTTCCTTGCCGTTCAAACCTACCACCGCCACCAGTTGCCGAAGTCCAAAGAAGAATACCCGGTATACGACCAGTTCCGTGATAAAGATGGCAACCCTCTTTATCCGCAACGCCCCATGCTGCTTGGGCCCCGTTTTACCATGGGTGCCGCGGGAGTATTGCCAACCGGTAAATTCAAGGGAAAAATGATTTTGTTGGAATCGCTTTGGGACCGTGAAGCATTTCCGTGGCAGGCAGATTGGTACCGTTCCAGGGTACAGGAAAACCTGGGCGATAAAACAGACGACAACTTTCGCCTTTGGTACACAGACCATGCGCTTCACGGTGATATTTCCGTTGAAGATGACCCCACACACACCGTTGCCTACCTGGGAGTACTGCAACAGGCACTGCTCGACCTGGCCGCCTGGGTGGAAAAAGGCATTGCACCTCCTGCTACCACGAATTATAAAATTGCCCACGGGCAGGTGATAGTACCTCCAACAGCCGATGAGCGCAAAGGCATACAACCGGTTGTAATGGTAAAAGTCAATGGCGGCAAAAGAGTGGAAGTGAAAGCAGGCCAACCGGTTGCCTTTACAGCCATTGTGGAAGTGCCGAAAGGTATGGGCAAAGTGGTTGCCGCTGCGTGGAATTTCGAAGGATTGCCCAAAGAAATCGGCAAACTTTCGGGCTGGAACTTCCTTGAATCAGACGCATTCCCGGTCAGAGCAACATTAATTCCGGCGGACAAAACCGGTTCCCGTGTGACGGTGAAAACCACCCATACGTTTTCCAAACCTGGAACCTATTTCCCCACACTAAGAGTAGCAGCACAACGGCAGGGTGATACAACAACACCATATACCCGCATCCAAAACCTTGACCGGGTAAGGGTGGTGGTTAAATAAAATCAGCGGCTTATCAAGTTCCGCGGCTTTGAATAATAACAGCTACAAATGAATGAATGAATGAATGAATGAATGCTACTTCGGTAGCTTTTGTTTTTATGTAGCGAGCAATAGAGTTTCAATTAAACATCGTTGTGTCACTCCCTTGTGCGTTCTGTAATTCTAATCAGCAATAAACAAGTTGCATATTTAGTTGAACCACACTGCATAACCTTGTCTTCGTAAGTTCCACGCAAGCCTTTCCTCCATTGCTAAAGCTTCCTCACGGTTCATTGGTTTCACGTTCAGATGTTCATACAAACTGGGGCGAAGATATATTCCATACTTCTGCACTACGTAAGCCGACAGCTTGTGACCTTTCTGGTTTATGTATCCGGTCTTGTGTTGTTGCAACCGTTCTGCCGGCGTCTTACTCGTCATGCCTACATAAAGGCACTCCAGTGTGCCATTAAACTGTGGGTTAGCAGCCCTGAACCTCCAGTTTTCGGTAAACACTTTTTTTGATAGTTCTACCACATATACCCGGTATGTGACCCTCGGCATTTATTATAGTTTTTACTACTTTCAAAGTAAGCATTATCAATCCTTCTAAACAAAACTTTACCTCACCGAAATGTATTTCCGCAGTCGCACATCTTAGCATTTACGGTAATGTACGAGCCAAACTTATAATCATCATTTCTATCCTTAGTTAGAACTTTTTAGTGGTTATGCTTTATAAGCTAAATATACTACAATGGCCCTTTGTAACTGGATCGACTGTCACAGAGTAAAGTCTCTAATAAGGTTGATTAGCCGGCAGTTGAATGACTCCCCTGTTTAAGTCTTCACAGGATTACTTAAAACCAACATGAGAGCAGGGCTTTGCCAGCAACAGAACAACGCTGATGACAAAATCGAAGATCAAAACCCAGGCTCTTGCTTATTCTGCTGACACACATTATCATCTCCCCGGTATAGTTTAAGTGTTCCGCAGGATCATTTTAAATCTTTAATGATAGCAGAACTGCGTCGGGCAACAGATTTATTGTTGCATAAGGTTTACGCATAAAGTGCAATAATAAAAGGACGGTTAGAAGTGGAATAAAGTTATACAAGTACAAGTGAGTGACACAACGATGCTAAATACACCCACAAAAGCTAAGTACAAAACCCTTCTACCCTCTTATTCCGATAGCTATCGGAACTCACTAAAGGGAGGACTTGGGAAACACGGGAGAACCCGGATACTCATTAGGAGCGTGCTGGGCCCGGAGGTAAAAACCGCGTTCATAAGCAATCTGGCCGTCCCAAAACTACCGGCCGTTTGCTTTCAAAAAAAAAATATAACTTTAATATGTTCTCAAAGTAATATGGTGACATAATCCTCACTAATCTTAACCACTAAAACTACCGCTGCTCGTATGAACAACTACTTGTTTAAGAAGAATTATATTCTTCTTCTCTTACTCGTTTCTTCTTTTTCCGTTACAGCACAAACCTTTTCGGTATCCGGCAAGGTTACCGACGACAGTAGCAATGCGCTGTCCGGCGCAACTGTGCTGGAGAAAGGCACAAAAAACTCCACTGTTACCCATGAGGATGGAACATTTCAATTGAATGTTTCGTCGGGTAAAGCAAAACTGGCCGTCAGCTTTGTTGGGCACGAGCCTTTAGAAATTTCAGTAGATAACAAAATGCAGTTGTCTGTGGTATTAAGATCCGCAAATGAGAACCTGCAAGACGTTGTGGTTATCGGTTACGGAACGGTGAAAAGGAAAGATGTAACTGGTGCCGTGGCGGGTATAAATCAAAAGGATATTAGATCGAGGCCGGTAAACAATGCATTAGAAGCCATGCAGGGAAAAGTTGCCGGGGTTGATATTACTTCGAGTGAGCGTCCCGGCCAACTTGGTAATATTAATATTCGCGGAGTGCGTTCATTAACTGCATCAAACTCACCTTTATTTGTTGTTGATGGAATTCCATTAATAACCGGCGGTATCGAAAGTATTAATCCAAATGATATCGAAACAATTGATATCCTGAAAGATGCATCTGCAACGGCCATTTATGGTTCACGTGGTGCAAATGGCGTTGTTATTATTACCACTAAACAGGGTAGGAATGGCAGAGTAACATTGAACCTGAATAGTTCAGTCAGACTTGAAAATTTAGTTGATAATGAAGAAATGTTTAATGCTGCGGATTATATTACTTTCCGCAGATGGGCCTATTATTATGCTGGTTTAAATAATTCAACCGGTGTTAGTTCGAATCCCCGGGGCGATCAGCCTACGCTCGCTACCGACAGGAATTTTTTTGGTGCAACGCTCGATCCTTCTGCCTGGGCTAATATTGCCAAAGGCTGGGCATCTGGTACATGGGATGGTTCAAAAGTTGCCACTACCGATTGGAGGGGTTTGGTTACACAACAGTCTGTAACGACCGATAATATTATTAGTGTTAGTGGTGGAACCGACAAAATAAAAGCGTATGGTTCATTTGGTTATTTAAATAATAAAGGAACCATAAGAGGGCAATCGTACGAAAGATATTCAGCAAAAGCAAATGTTGACATCGCGGCTACAAAATGGCTCTCTTTTGGAAGTAATATTAACGTCACTTATAGTACGCAGGAATACGGGCAATCACAGGTCAATATCGCCACCATAGGTACTCCTGCAGGAGGCTTATATGAATCTGCCCGATCATTGTTCCCTTATGCCGTCCCTTATGATTCTACCGGCACAAGAATTCTGTTTCCCGGGGGTGATAATTCCTTTAAAAACATTGTTGATGAATGGAACTACAACCGGGATCAAAGAGTGATAACGAGGGCGTTTGGTAGTTTTTATACGCAAATAAATATTGCTTCAATCTTCCCTGTATTAAAGGGATTACGGTATCGCATGAACTTTGGCCCCGATTTATCTTATTCTCGTGATGGAATTTATATTGATGCTAACTCGGTAGCAAATGGAGGAAGTACAAACTATGCCGCCCTTATCAATTATAAGACATTTTCATACACATTGGATAATTTGCTTTATTACGATAGGACCCTTGGCGACCACACTTTTGGTTTAACCCTGTTACAAAGCCAAACGGCCTATACAAGAGATACCAGTAATATAACAGGTAATGGTATCCCTTTATCTTCTCAGTTATGGAATGCATTAACCAGCGGAACGGTTACCGGACAACTTAGTACAAGCACCAACATAGTAAAACAACAATTGTTATCTTATATGGCAAGGCTTAATTATAGCTTTAAGGATAAATATTTGTTGACCGTCTCAGCTCGTGAGGACGGGTCTTCAGTACTTGCCGAAGGTCATAAATATTCCTTATTTCCCTCTGCTGCTGTAGCCTGGAGAATCAGCAAAGAAAAGTTTATGAGAACAAGTTGGGTGAATGACTTAAAATTAAGAATTGGCGCCGGGGTGACAGGAAATTCGGCAGTACAACCTTATTCAACATCAGGCCCTGTCACTTCACTGTTTTATCCTTATGTAGCTGCCAACGCCGCTGGTTCAATACCTGCTTCTGCATTGGCAAACCGATTTCTTCAATGGGAAAAAACAACACAATTTAACCTTGGTCTAGATTACTCTGTTTTCAACAGGAGAATTACAGGCAGTGTTGATGTTTATACCTCTACTACTAAGGACTTGTTATTGCAAAGGTCAATTCCTACTGTAAACGGTTTTACTACAACGCTGGCTAATATTGGAAAAACAGCTAACAGCGGAGTTGATATTAATATAACAACGGTTAACATTAACCGGAAAGATTTAAGTTGGACTACCACCATAAATGCAGCATGGCAAAAGGAGCATATTGTTTCATTATCGAACGGAAAACAGGATGACATCAACAATAACTGGTTTATCAATCAGCCGGTTGGTGTAATTTATGGTTATAGGTCTTTAGGTTTATGGCAAGTGGGTGATTCAGCATTAATGAAAGGTTATACTAACAATTCGTTTTCTGCAGGTAATGTAAAAGTTGTTGACCTTAATGGCGATAATAAAATCGATCCAAACAATGATCGCACGATTATTGGCTGGACAAGGCCCCGCTGGGTAGTAGGTATGTCGAACACCGTTACTTATAAGCAGTTTGATTTCACCATCTTCTTATATGGACGATTAAACTACTTGTATAACACCGGCGGTGAGGGAGAGGCTGCCCGGGGTGTACAAAGACAGATTGATTATTATACGCCAAATAATCAAAATGCACAGTACCAGAAACCAATATTCAATGCCGGAAATGCACCTGTCGATCCATATTATACGGCATTAGGATATCAAAATGGTTCTTTTATTAAAATCCGGAACATCTCATTGGGTTACACGCTTAGCAATACAGCTTTGGGCAAATCAGGCCTTTCAAGTTTAAAAGCCTATGTACAGGTATCAAACCCCGGAATGTTATTCTCCAAAATCAAGTACCTCGATATGGATGTGCTGGGGCCAACCTGGAACAGGGGTTTTACACTTGGAATTAATGCGTCATTTTAATAAAAAAACAATTCGAATTACATGAAAAAGAATAATCTTTTATATAAAATAACAATCGTTGCGGCAGTATTTTTTACATCTTCCTGCAATAAAGATTTTTTGAACGAAACACTTACAACGGCAAGAACGACTGATTTTTACAAAACAGATGCCGGGATACAGCAATTAGCGGTAGGCACCTACTACCAGGTTTTTAATGCCCCGTTTAATGGAGAATGGAATTATTCTGCCACTAATTATGGAACCGATGAATTTCACATTGGCGGAGACCCTTCCAATTCGCCCTGGAACAACTACGATGCCACATTCAATTCAACAGTAGTAGCCACTAATACCAATACCGCTGGTTCTAATCTGCAATGGGACGCACTTTACGTAGGAATCGGTGACGCTAATCTGTTGATTCAAAATTGCACAAACAGTACTTCTACTTCTGCTGCAATTAAGAATACGGCTTTAGGTGAAGGATATTTTTTTAGGGCCTATAATTACCTGAGATTAGTAAATCAATATGGAGGCGTGCCGTTACAACTTACCCCGGTTACACCTGATTCTACTGTAAAATTCGAATTTACAAGAGCGACCCCGAAGGATGTTTGTGCCCAGATAATTGTTGATTTTAAAAACGCTTATAACCTGTTATCAAACGCAGGCGGCCCATCTCACATTACAAAAGATGCTGCCGCTCATTATTTGGCAAAAGCGTATCTATTCAGGGCAAGTGAAATAAATAGTTCCTGGAACACCGATACCAAAGTGGCTGATTTAACTGCTATTGGTCCCCTTTGCGACGGCGTAATAACAAACCATCCACTCGCTTCAAATTTTTCAAGTTTATGGAATTTTACAGGTATAAACTCTGCCAACGAATCTTTACCGGAAGTTATTCTTTCTGCTCAATTTACCAACGATGTAAATACCAATCTCGCCAATGGCAATACCCAACACTTGTATTTTGTTTCCAGATATGATGTACAGGACCAAATGGCCCGCGACATAACCGGTGACAGGCCTTTTAGCAGGCTAGCCACTACTTATTTCATGTACCGGGTGTATGATTTAGTAAATGATTCAAGGTTCTGGAAATCTTTCAGAACGAAAAGCGCTCTAAATGGAGCTAAACCGGTTGCTCCAAATGTTCAGGGAGACGTGGGAATTATGTTTGTAATAAACCAGCCGGGAGATACGCGGTACCCCCTGTCAAAAATAGCTAAATCAACATCCGCCACACTGGTTCCCGATGTGTATGGTACAGGAAGAAATATACCCACCACTTATGTGGCTTATCCTGGTGGCAGAACAACAGATGGCGCATTATATACCGATCTGACAACTGCCGGCCAGGGTTTCCCTTCCTGTAGTAAACACATGGACGGTTCGAGGAATTCTTTAAATGATGTTGTCGGGCACAGGGATTTTATTTTGGCGCGTTCTGCTGAAACCTATTTAATAGCTGCAGAAGCAAAGATCAGGTTGGCGCAGACTGGCCAGAGTAGCTATGCCGATGCATTGCCTTACATTAACCCGGTTCGCAGAAGGGCTCAATATAGTAATGGAGAAAGCCGGTCAGCATATTACGATGGAGGTAATACATTACTGTCTGCTACACTTCAAACACCGGGGGTTGGCAACTCGTTTTATCCCGGAAATTCATATTATGAGTCAAATAACATTCCCGTGACCACTGCTGCCTCTGCAAATCTGGCTGTTACCGATATTGCTGCATTGCCTGCACAGGACGAATATATTATTAGTGCTTTAGGCTTGTCCAGTCCATATGACAGAATGTTATGCTTTGTTCTTAACGAGCGTTCCCGTGAATTAGTTGGTGAGTTTAAACGTTGGGAAGACTTATCAAGAACGCAAACCTTAGTTAAGAGGGTACAGGTTTTTAATCTTGAAGGTGGGCCTAATATAAAACCTTTCCACGCTTTGCGTCCCATACCACAAAATTTCCTTGATGGAATTCAGGCATCAGGTGTTGCCTTATCAGCATCCCAAAAACAGGCAATGCAAAATCCCGGTTATTAACTGGCTTTTGAATAATGAAAACAAAGGTTGAAAGAATGAAAGCTACTTCGGTAGCTTTTGTTTTTTATGGAGCCAGCTATAGTACCTTGATTTGACATCGTTGTGTCACTCACTTGTACTTTCGGTAATTTTATTGATCCGGCCGTTGAATAATGAAAAGCAAAGGTTGAATCATTGAAAGCTGCTTCGGTAGCTTTTGTTTTTTTATGTAGCTCCCGTGCTGCACAAAGTCTTCTTAGTTTAATTTGTGCTACTTTGCCTGCCTCACTATTCCAATTTTCTAAAAGCCTTCGTTTATGAAAAAAATACTTCAATGGAGTTATATAGCGCCGGTTATCGTATGGATTTTCTACCTCGTGGCTCCTGTGGGCAATAACCTCTTCATCAACCTGTTGGCTATGGTTGTTTTAATTGTTGGCGTGCTTTCGGCAGTGCATCATGCTGAAGTGGTAGCACACAGGGTAGGCGAACCATATGGCACCATCATTTTGGCTGTTGCTGTAACACTGTTGGAAGCTTCCATAATCGTATCGCTTATGCTAACGGGCGGCGCCGGCGCCGACACCTATGCCCGTGATACACTTTTTGCAGCGGTCATGCTTATACTCAATGGCATCCTTGGTATCAGTATGCTTTTCGGTGCTTTACAATTTAAAGAACAGGCTTTTGAGACCAAAAGTGTAACAATTGCTTTAGTAAGTCTTGTGTCCATCCTCGTGCTCACCCTGGTATTGCCAAACTACACAACCAGTGTTACAGGCCCGGCTTACAGTGCTCCACAGCTTATTGCCGTCGCCGTTTGTTGTGTAGTTATTTACGTTGCCTTCTTGTTTACCCAAACGGTGCGGCACCGCAATTATTTCCTGGCAGAAGAAACCGGCGAAGAAAAAGCCGTTACACGAAACGAAGCGTTGATCAGTTTAGGCTTGTTGCTTGTTTGTTTGGGGGTGGTTGTTTTCCTGGCGAAAAAGCTTTCAGCGGTAATTGAAACCAGTGTGGTCAATGCGGGCTTGCCAACGGCGTTGGTAGGAGTAGCTATTGCTGCTGTGATTCTATTGCCAGAAGGCATTGCAGCGATCCGTGCTGCAAAGCGTAACCAGTACCAGACCAGTATTAACCTTGCTTTAGGCTCGGCACTCGCAAGTATCGGCCTTAGTATACCTACGGTAGCCATCACTTGTATAGTATTGGATTTATCAAGTCCCCTGGCTTTTGAATAATTAAAGCAAAGGTTTAATGAATGAAAGCTACTTCGGTAGCTTTTGTTTTTTATGTAGCCGACAGTAGAGTTTTAATCAAACATCGTTGTGTCACTCACTTGTACCGATGGAGTTGCTGCGGCAAGTTTAGCAGTGAAGCCGTTGTTGTGTCTTTTGACCAACAACTGTTGCGTTGGCCACTACCGCGACAGGCTCTGCTTCACTGGGAGGTGATAATACCTACAGAAGTACTATAACTATGTGCAGCAGAATACAAAGTTGTTTATTCACTAGCGGCAAGGAATTACATATTGACTGAATAACAAGAGCCGTATGAAGGGAGACTTTCGCGTACCCTTCTGTGCGCGGCTAAATTTGAAACGCTTTAGTCTACCCGGCCG
>Ga0115848_100388_pt1 | contig 16134 bp, 8 predicted proteins | sample InSIn3gowninarea_FD_83862 | JGI IMG/M metagenome (GOLD analysis project Ga0115848, IMG submission 83862) | reverse complement strand
AGCCTAATACTTCACCTTATGGGTCTTCAGTAGTCTTGGTTCCCAAAGAAATATAAAACTTGGAGAATGTGTGTGGATTACAGATCCTTGACTAAGATCATAGTTATGAACACGTATCCTTTGTTAAGGGTATAGGGTTTTTCTAATTAACTCTAAGGATAAAAATATCTTAGCAAGATAGACCTCAAATATTGATACCCATAGGTTAGAATTAAAAGGAAGACATTTGGAATAATACATTTAATATAAGAAAAATATTGTTTGAATGTATGGTTATTCCATTTGGGCTAACCAATGCATTAATAATCTTTATGAATTTCAATGGATGGTTATGCCATTTGGGCTAAGACTGATGAGGATGAGGGTGAAATGGAAGTAAACATAGTAAAAAGTCAAAATTGACAAAAATTAAGGAGAAAATGGAGGAGAATCCACATATAATGCGTTGAGTTCAAGGTGTCCCTAAGGGGGAGATCATGTTATTTAAATACACAACAAAGATTAAAAATCCCTATTTATAGCCTTAACTAGACCTCAAACTAGTGTTCCCTTAATAAAATCTAAAATAAGGTTCAAATAAGATTTAAAAAGTCCCAAAATAAGGCACACTACTTTAAGGGACAGTTAGGGACTTTATAAGTGAACTAGAGCCTAAATTTAAAAGTTTGTGATCCTTAGAGTGAGACACCCACTTTCTAGCCTATATAAGGCCATATCTCTTCATTTCTACTAACTCATTCAAGCATCTTATATTTGTCTTCTACTTAGAGAAGTATTATACTACTTATAAATATAGTGATTTCCCCTTCTACTTATAATCATAATTCTTCCCCTTCACCTTGGATAGTAAAGTGATTTCCCTCTTCGACTCTACATTATATTATTATGGATTGATGGCATGTATATTAGATATATTGTGAATCTATTTCCTTTATTCTTCTGCATATATGCATTTTATATCATTTGGAGAAAATATTTTGGTTATTTATCAACTTTTGATATAATAAGACGAAAAAGGTGTGATGTGAGGCCAATGGAGAAGGGTTGAATGGATCCCCTTAAATACACAATCAAAATACTTGCAAGAGATTTTGGCTCACAAAAAAATATGAATAATGAAGAGGGACAAAGAGAGACTTAAAATATTTTCAACAATAAACATGAAACTAATTATGCAAATTCTAAGAATCTCTTCTTAGTTTTCTAACTCTCCTCACACATGCATAAGAAATTTTTTTATTAGTGATAATGATCTCAATACAATTATTTATGATAATATCTAAGTCTAAATTTAGAAAACCTAAACCTATTTGAATAATATTCTATTTTAAACCACTATCTCATTTTAGCCAATAAACTTAAGATAGCTATTGCATGCATAGAAAGTGACTTATCATAAATGGATGGTGGGTAAAGAGTATGCATACCTTTTCCAATAATAGACTATATATGATAACTAATTTATTATTTATAACCCTAATTAATTATTCAATTAACTTGATTTTTTAGTCTAAGTGAATCATATGGACTTAGTTGTATAAAACTTATAAAACACTAAATAATTAACCAAGTAATGTTACTTATTATTTCATATCAATTCCTCCCTACTTATGTATGGAATGGTATCCATTACATTTGAGAGTGAAACTCCTTCTTTTCCATATAGAATAATAACTATACCATTGAAGAGGAAGTGAGATAATGATAATGTGTTGAAGAGGGAATCTCTTCCAACATGAGAAATACAAGTGGCATTGGAGAGGGAATCTCTTCTAATACATGCCCTCCCAAGATTATAATTGGTTTTAATACTTATGGAAAAGATATCTAGTTAAGGGATTCTTTATAAGAATTGGTCCCTTGATTTGCTAATATAAATCCTAAAATATAGTGAGGGTTGAATAAGATCCTCCATAACACCTTTTTTAGATTCTATAAACTTGAAATCTAACTTCTTCACTCTAAGTGTTGTATACATGTTATTATTAATGTTGTGATCAACTGAATGCTCTGTCTCTTCAAGTGATTTATCTACAATAACATCTTCCTTAATTTCTCCTTATATCAAGTGATTTTATTCTACTATGATTGAATTTATGCAGGCTTCATTTGGCGGTGTCCCATATGTATGCTTTTTTACCAAGGTTTTCTTGTCCTATATGGAAGGAAAACATTTCTTTGTGATTTGCTTGAGTTGTTCGCACAATTGAGAAGCACAAGCTAGATCTCAAGCTTGTATATTGTGAGTTATTTGTTGGATTATGGATCCTTTAAATTTAAGTCAAATACTATAATCATCATAGTGCCACAACAAGATGTGGAATCTCCAAGAGGAGGGAAAATAAAAAAATCCATTTGGAATTAGATGTAGAGCTCAATGAATAATGTAGGGTTTCTAAGAACTCAATTAAATCATTAGAAAACTAGGGTCACTTTAGGTAGGTTTTATATCCTATGGGAGGCTATAAAAATATAAACATTGATTTGAGATGGCATATAATATCGTGGGTTAACTTAGGGTTTGAAATGATCCTGAGAAGAAACTATGTAAGTGCAATAGTGAATAAAAAACTCGATAGATAGTAAGGTGTGTCAAAGGATGTTTCCTTGCCTATGAGATGTTGTAGTAATAATAAAATTTATCCAATATGGAATTTTAAATGATGCATGTAGCCTAGGGATTAGAATGGCCCATTTTAAAATTATGCGATTATGGCTTAGCATGGTAAGCTTAGAGGGTGATAAGAAAAGCGTGGCTAATGCAGAGGCTAAATAATTGGATAAAATTTTAGAGGTTAATCATTAAGTTCTCTAATATCAATTGATGTGAGGATGATGTGGAAGGGATGAATGGATCCCTTTGAATACATGAGAAAAAGACTTGAAAAAAAATTGGAATCATAACAAAAGATGAAGATTGAAGAGGGACAAAGAGAGATTCAAAAGATTTGCAAAAATAAACATGAACTCAATTATTGAAATTACAAGAATCTCTTCTTGGTTTTCCAACTCTCCTCACATATGTGTAAGAAAAATCTTCATTAGTGATAATTCTCTCAATAAAATTATTTATGAGAATATCTAAGTCTAATCTTAGAAAACTTAAATCTAATTGAAGAATATTCTATTCTAGAGCACTATATCATATTAGCCAGTGAGCTTAAGATAGCTAATGCATGCATGGAAAGTGACTTATCCTAAATTAGATGGTGTATTAAGAGTGTACATCTCTTTTCTAATAATATATATTAGATTATTAATATCTAATTAATTATCTCTAATAATAATTAATTACTCAATTAACTTGATTTATCAGTCTAAGTGCATCATATGGCGTTCATTGTACAAACCTTACAAAACACTAAATAATTAATTATTTATTGATTGAAAAATAATTAACTAAGTAATATTAATTATTATTTCATATAAAGGTATATGAGGGAATAAAATTAACTTAGTGGTAATACCTTATAGAGAAATCTGGCCAAACTATTGAGACCTAAACTAAGGAATTCAACTAATTCATTATTAGATTAAAAGTTGTTGATGATGAGGATCATTTGGTCCTGAAATTTATAGGTGGATGGAGCACAACTTCCAAAATAGAATTAGAAATGTTTAACATCAAGACTCTTTATGAGGACTCTTATAACATAAAAAGTACTAAAGTTAAGGGAAAGTGGATAACTTAGGTCACTCAGTATAAGAATTAAAAGAACTAAACTTCTAAAAAACTCTAAATTTTTGGTAGAACAAAAGTCATACCAATGGAGTGGCTCAATAAGATCCTAAGAATAATTAAGCTAAGAGGAATAGGCCTTACTATGTATAATGTAGATGTAATGGTCATACAAAAAAAAATTATTGAACATTGCATAAAAAAAAGAGACCTATGAACCTGCATACTTAGGAAAAGGAGAAAGAAATTGAATCTCTTGACATAACCAATGAACAATTAACACTAATGTCACACCAACAAAGAGACAAAACCAAGAGTTAATAACTTATTATTATTAAAATCCAAAGTAAAAAGGCTATGATCATGGCTATCTTTTATTGTAATAGCTAAAGAAATTTGATCTTAGAGACCATAGTGAATTAGTTTAGTTTGCCAATAATTAAACATCCATCTCCCTCCACCTTAGGTTAATTACATAAATAATCAAAGAAAATAATCAACAAGAAATAAAAATTCAAGTTTGCCATCTCCAAGTACTTCATTGAGGAAATAGAGTAGGATGTGGTTCCATTAGATATATGTGGGGTCATCTTTGAAAGCCCATATTTATGATAAAGAGATGTAGAATTTAGGAGAAGACTAAACCAATATAGGTTAGTAAAAAGATATTAGGCAAATATAATTAAGGATAAGGGAAATTCAAAGACATTTTTTCTTATCATTACAATGCAGGACAAGAGGCTTCTTAATGCCTCTCAAACACTTATCTTGTTGATATTAAGATCCATATAGGTCCTATTGGAAAATAATGATGGTGCAAATTTAATTATCCAAGATGTAATGTAGAAGAGATAACTTGATAGTGTACTTCATAAGTATGCTCATGTATTTAAATACCCTAAAGGAATGCCTTCTAATAGAGCCATTAATAATTACAATGAATTAAAACAAGGAGTAGTCTTGTTAAAATAATATTTCTACAAGATATCAATCTTGGAGAATGAAGAAATTAAGAAGCAAAGCCAAGATTTACTTAATATAGGGCATGCCAAGCCTAATACTTCAACTTATGGGTCTTAAGTAGTCTTGGTTTCTAAGAAATATGGAACTTGGAGAATGTGTGTGAAGAATATGTATCATTTATTAAGGGTAGAGGGTTTGTTGAATCAACTCGAAGGAGAATTTTTTTTCCGCATGATAGACCTCAAATATTGATACCCATAGGTTAGAATTAAAAAGGAATACACTTGGAAGACTACCTTTAAGAAAAAGAAGGGATTATTTTAATGGATGGTTATGCCATTTTGGATAACCAATTCACCAACAATCTTCATAAATTTGATGAATGAGGTAGTCAAACCTTATTTGGACATATTTTTTATTATTTATTTGGATGACATCTTTATCTATAATAAGACAAGGGAGGAGAATATATGACATCTTGAAATAATGATTGAAACTTGGAAGAAGAAGCAACTTTAAGCAAAGCTTAATAAGTGAATTATTTCCATGAGGGAATTTATTTACTTAGGATTCAGGGTAAATGGAGAAAAGATCAATATAGATCCTACCAAAATCAAAGTCACCCCAAATTGGCCTACACCAAAGAATTTGTATGAGCTTAAAATCTTCATGGGTTTGGTCAATTATTTAAGGAAGTTATTGCAATATATTCATATATATATTTACCCTTGAATACTTTGACAAAGGGAAACACAACTTTCATTTGGATAAAGAGATAATAAAGAGCTTTTGAGGATCTCAAGTATAGAACCAGGAATGCCCCTATTTTATCATTGCTTGATATCAGATTCCCATTTAAGATTAAAGTAAATTCATCTAGGCATAGAATGGGAGAAATATTTATCTAATAGGGTAAACCCATTACCTACCATTCAATTTTTTTTATAGATGTAGTGAAAGAGTACTTAACCTATTATAAAGAAATATATGCCTTAGTTTAAGTAATGAAGCATTAGAGTCACTATTTTATTATTAAGGAGATAATTATATTCTCAGATCACAAGCCACTTTAGTATTTATAGACTTAATAGAAGCTACAAAATATTGGGCATGTTAAATTAGTAACATATATGTAGAAATTCAACATTTCTAGTAGGTACAATAAATGAACCAATAATTAAACCGTTAACTTTCTCTCGAGACCTCCTATCTCTACTTTAAGTTATTTTGTAAATTTTTACCATTTTAGTTTTGAAGAGTTTAAAGATATTTATAAGGATGACAAATAATTTATAAAGATATACTCTACAATAAAATGACCAACAATATTACAAGAGGAGAAACTAAAATATTATCTTTTATAGGATGGCTAAGGATAATTTGTATGCTAAAAGGGAACCACAGAACTCAACTGATCATAGAATCATACCACTCAAAGTTGGAAAGACACTTTGGGGTGTATAAGACTCTATCTAATTTGTAGGTATCTATTTTGGCCTAAGATGGTCCAAGATATTTCTAAGTTCATTAAGGAATTTGCATCATGCTATATTTATAAGTAAAAAAATAGGAAGATAAAGAAATATATACCTTTACCTATGCTAATGAGATAGTGGAAATCAATCTCCATGGATTTTCCCAGTGGATTACCTACTATACAATAAGGAAATGACTACTTTTTTGTAGTAGAAAACATATTCAACAAGATGGTTGTTCTAATTATCTACAATAAGATAATCATAGGGTAGCAAGTAGAAATATTATCCTTTGAACATGTTTGAGTACACTTTGGATTTACCACATATATCATCTTAGATAGAGATAGTATATTTACTACCCATTTTTCTTAGACCCTTTAGACACTTGTGGATACTAGATTGAAGAAGAGTATAACTTTTTATCCCTTGACTAATAAAAAGGATAAATTTATTTATAAAAATATGGTACAAATATTAAGGATGTATTATTATAAACATATCAAGACATAAAAGCATCAAATATATCCAACATATCTATAATATAGTTATTCATAGATCCACCCAAATGACACCTAATGTTTCATGATAAAGATGGAGATAGAATTTTGTCCCATTGAGTTTAACCCATTTGAGGGGATATGACCATGGGGAATCTTAAAGGGGATTATATTTAGTAATCTTGTGAAAGGATTGTTCATGTTTTATTTTGAGAGTTTTTCTTAGACAAGTTTTATCTCACTTTTGATAAATAATTATATTTAAATCCTTATATGGATACCAATCTATTATTTCTTGAATAATTTTAGGCATAAAATTGATGCAACCACCTAGTATTCTATCAGTATAAACTCGAATAAGTGCACGCCTGAGAATGTTATAGAAACACTCACATATCATTACTAGAGAGAGAGCTGGATGCAAATAAAAATATATGCACACATAGAATAATATACATGGAGAATGGAATTACACTATTAATAAAAGTCCCAAATGGGCATTGTAGATATAATACAAAAATTCTACAATTGTAACTAATACCCTCTAATGTTTATCCTCCAAGCTACTTCATGTTTGGGGATCTTCTTACTATATTACTCTCATCTCCCAATTTTCCTTCCTATTCTCCCTCACTCTCTCTTCTCTGTATTTTTATCCTTCTTCCCCCTTCTACTTCTTCTCCTACTCCCCTTTTATTTTTTTCTAAAATGATATCTTTTGGTGTCCGACATTCTCCCTTCTACTTTGGGTTGGTGAGGCATTAAATTTTCTTTTAATATTCACTCATAGATGAAGAGTCCCTAGGTAAGTGTCTCCCAACTACCCATAATTAAGTCTTATAAGTACTGTTGACTCTAAATTATGCCCACTCAGCCATGACAAGACGATGCCAAGCCTTCCCTTTCAGCTCATAGCGACATTTTTATCAATCTTTCATGAAGTCTCAACTTGTGGGAAAAATATGGAAGAAAGTAGTCCATTTTGAGCTAACAGTCCTCAAGGAAAGAGTTGTGTACCTTTTAAAAAAATTTTCAAAAAAATTGACGACATAGGAAATAGAGATATGGTTCAAAAGTTTCAACCGGATTTAGGTCCAAGACCCTGTTTAATCATTTTAACATAAAAAGATAACTTGAGGTCAAAATGTAGAAGAATCATAGCAGAATTTAGAAAAATCCCATAGGGAAAAAGTTGAAAAGTTTCCTACAGGCTTTAAAATGAGCTCAAGAACTCAAAAAATGGAGTTCTAGATCAAAAGTTACCAAGTGACCAAGAGGTACTCGAAAAATTGCTGAAAATGCCTATTTTTCCTATGACCAGAAAAATATTTTGATACAACTTCTAAACGGGATGTCTGTGGCTTCTCAGAATGGCTCCATTCAATCCAGAGTGGGGGTAATACTTAGCTTTTAAATTTTAAAGTAGTTGATAAACTTTATAAGTTATACTTAGTCAAATTTCCTATCCAAGTCAGTGAAGGCCAAACCGACGAAGTCGGTGGAGACAAAACTGACAAAGTCGGTCGAGAAAAAATTGACAAAGTCGGTGAAGGCCAAACTGACGGCCGTCAGTGGAGATAAAACTGATAAAGTTGGTGAAGGCCAAACCGACAGTCGCCGATGGAGACAAAACTAACAAAGTCGGTGAAGGCCAAACCGACGGCCGTCGGTGGAGACAAAATCGACAAAGTTGGTGAAGGCCAAACCGATGGCCGTCGGTGGAGATAAAATCGATGAAGTTGGTGAAGACCAAACTGACGGCCATTAGTGAAGGTCAAACTGACGACCGTAGGTGAATTTTTCCAAAAGATAAAAATGATACAAACTAATGGACATAAAATTGACAAAATACGCAATAATTTTTAATCGATCGCGCGGCTATAAAAAGCAAAATTTGAGGCAAATAAAAGAGGAAAAAGAGAAAATGGGATGAAGCATCGACCAGACCAAGATCAAAGATACCAATACAACCATGAAAGAAGAAATAAAACCTTAGTTACCCCCAGCATTCAATGCAAAAATTACCACTGCCACATAAACCTGGCCACCTTTGAAGCCGACCCTGAAGGAGATACTTCAGACATTAAAGGGCCATTATGGCCATAGTGGTAACCTGCACCTCATCAATGCATCCAAGGGATGGTGGGAAAAGGAAGAGATATTTTATGATGAAGAATATTTTCACAAAATGACAGAGTATATATGTAAAAAGGGGGACTATTTTCTCTCTCTCTCCCTCTTCACCTTCTTCTTCATCATTTGGGCAATTTCTTTTGAAATATAAATATTTTTCTATTTTTTGAAAGTAAGAGAAAGTAATATCTATGATTGTGTGACTGAGGATAATTACCTCAGGGATTTTTATAACCATCTATCAAAGGGAAACTCTATATTTTCAATTTTAAGGTAAAGTGGCAGTCTGCCCTATTATTTTAAAGCTTGTTTTTACATAGTTTTACACATGAATTGGTATTTTGATTCTTTCTATTGGAACCATTCTGGAGCAATCCAAATTTTTGCATAAAGAAAGATTTATTTTCCCTCTCATATGTCTATCAGTTCATTTGATCATATTTTTAGACTGGTCATTTCACTTTTGGTTTCACAAATGCCCATCCCATTAATTCATAATAATTGTAGTCTAAATTGCTTTTCCCTCATGCTTTTTGGTTTTTAGTAGCAATAAATTTAAACATTTTTAATTCACTGTCCCTAAAGATGAACAATTCCTTTTCATTTATACTCTTAAGGGCACTCTACTTTGGGTTTGGTATGGTTATGTTGCCCAATTAATATGTTGGTAGACTGTCAAGAGTCTTTCCTCCTCCATCATTTACAGTTTCTATTTTTCCCTTCCTCTCCTTCCCTTTTTTTCCCTTGTCATCATTTTTCCATGGCATTGAGCCAAGCAACCACCTTTGAAATCACTTGTAAATACCCATAAATAGTGTGCATAACAGGTTTATCATTTTGGGCTCTTTGCCCCTATTTTATTTTACTTCCAATTTTTAGTTTTGTGCTCTTTAAAGGGAACTTCCCCTACATAGCGGAGGGCCTCTCGGCCCCTCACTGTTGACCCTTTTTGTGACACCATTCCCCATCTATGGAGTATAGCAAACTAGTTAGCCTTATCTGACCGTATGCTCCAGGTGTTGCACTCAGGAACTGTCAACAAGTACCACCATCACTATTTTCTCTTCAAAATTCCTATTGTGATAAAATGCTATTGTGCCTCCTAACCCTTGTCAGTTTGGTCTAATCCTCTATTAGTATTGGTAACTATTATGCCAAGATATCATTAGTTTTCCTCCTTAGGTGTGCTAAATTATCAAGTTGATGTCATATGTTAATTTTCTCCTTTAACATTAGTGTTAGATTTCCTTCTACCAACGTTGTTAGTTTATCTTATCATTGAATTCTCCTCTGATGACGTTAGTTACTAAAAATTACCAAAATTACTAAAATATGATGATACTCTTACATCATCCTCCCTTGGTATAAAATTTACTTGATCTCTTACTCATGTCACTTATCAAATGTCCACCACATATCTTCATCCAACTTTCAAAATTCCCCTTTAGTGATCCAAGTGTTGTCTTCTTATAGCAATCCTTTCCACTTAACCAGGTATTTATGGTAGCAATTATTCCTTGTTGCTACCACCATCCGCTCTAATACTTCTTTAATATCTTTCCTCTTTTCCCTTAGTATTTTATGTCGTTAATCCTCTATTACTTCTTTTAACTCTTTATTATTGCTCGAATACCTATACATGCAGAACATATTGAGTATGGATGAAATCTCATATTCATCGGGTAAATCCACCTCATATGAATTCTTGTTCATATTCATCACAATTCACCATGGTCTAATTTTGTTCTATTTCATCTTGTTATAAGTCCTTGTCAGAAATTTATCCTTCTATAGAAACACCATGACTAACTCCCCTACTTGGAACTCCTTATGCTGGCGATATTGATTTGTCGTTTCCTTATACTTGTTAATATACTTAGCAAGCTATAGCTTCATATGATCCTATACCTCTTTTATATATTTTGTTGTTACCTCAATGTCTTCATTGACTCTTCTATTGCCTTCTATCTCCACCAAGTCGATAATTATCCTTGACATTCTTCCATACACTACCTGAAATGGTAATAATCTAGTTGACTTGTTCATTGAACAATTACAAGAAAAATTTGATTGTGTCAATACTATGTCCCACTACTTAGGTTTATCCATAGCCAAGCTTCTCAACAATTTTTCTAATGACCGATTCACTACCTCTATCTATCTATCAGTTTATAGGTGATATGCACTATTATACTATAAATTGGTATCCATCTTCTTCTAAAGTATCCACCAAAAATATCTTAGAAACTTTCTATCCCTGTCGGAGGTGATGCTCTTCCAAAACCCATGCAATCTCATAACTTCTAAAAAAAATAGGTCAGTCATCTTACTAGAATCATTCATGTTTTGGCACGAGATAAAATATGTCATCTTAAAAAAATGATCTACCATGACAAATATAGAATCATTTCATTTCTAAGTTCTTGACAATCCCAAAATAAAATCTATGGTAATGTTAGTCTATGGTCCTTTTGGTACTAGTAATGGATTATATAACATGGTGTTCTATGACTTCCCCTTCATCAATTGAAACATATGACATATTTTTCCAAATTGACCTACTTGATTTCTTATCCCTATCAAAAGATACCATTCTTCCACTAATGCTACTATTTATCTCTGCCAAAGTGTCCTCCTAAACTGCCACTATGCAATTCATGGATGATGTTCTCTTGCATAGAACTATTTGGTATAGACAAATTCAACCCTTAAACAAATATACTTCATATAGAAAATAATCCCTATAGAGATCTCCATTGGCCATTGTTGGACTCCTTAAATATGCCATCACTTGACAAAAATCCTTATCGATCTTATACATGTCTTTTATCGACTTAAATCCAATAAATTCATTTTTTATCATTGTTAACAATGACGTTATCCAACTCAATGCATATACCATTTAATTTGGATTACCAAACTTATGTTTTAACATAAATGAATATGCCTATAAAAACTACACTCATTTGGCATGTCGAGCATTCAAATTACCTTGAGAATTAAAATGCTGGATGGTTAGTATACAACAAAAAATCTTTGGGTAATAGATCATGTATCCAATTCTTGAGTGATTGTATCAACCCATAAAATTCTAAATTATATATTGAATGCTTTCATCAGTTGTCATTCAAACTCTTATGAAAATTGTTGTCGTCCTACCCTCTTGATTGAGTACAACTTTGCCTCTTATTGCTAATGCATCATACTCAACTTCAAAAAATTTGTTAAAATTTGTTAGTACAAGGACATGTGCCCCCATCAAATTCTTATTCAAAATTTCAAAGATATATTATGTGACTTTTGTCCACTAGAATTCTTTTTCCCTTATGTAGTTGGTCATAGGTACTGTAATGATATTAAAGTTTTTGACTAACTTTTGATAAAAAATTGCTAATCCATAAAATCTTCTCACCTCGATGACACTAGTTAGTGTTGGCCATTCCATGATCACCTTGACCTTCTCTAGATCCATCCATAGTCCTTTAGAAATGACTACTCCTAAATATACAAGACTCCGTTTGAAGAAAATACACTTCTTCAGGTTCATAGATAAACCCTCTCATTAGAGTATTTCAAATACTTATCAGAGATTATCATTGGTATTCTTACTAAAAATTAGGATATAATGAAGATATATGATGATACACTTACTAATGAGTGGTCATAAGATAGATTTCATTATCCTCATGAAGGTGCTAGGTATATTGGATAAATTGAATGGCATAACCCTCCATTCGTACAATCCATCTCTCATCTTAAAAGTAGTCTTCTACTCATCTCCTTCTCTAATGTAAATTTGATAGTATCTTCTTCTTCTTAGGTCCAAATTTGAAAAAATATTTCCTCAGACAAACAATCCATTATGTCATCAATGCATGGAATGGAAAATCTATATTTGATGGTGATTTTGTTAATCGCTTGTGAATACGCACATATCCATCACGATCCATCTTTCTTTGGTGATAACACTACCAATATCACACAAGGGATCACACTCTCTTATATGTTCCCTTTTTCCCATAAATTTTGCATTTGTTAGCTCATCTCCTCATCATCTTGAGGGCTTAGTCTATAAGAAGTCTTGTTTGGCAAAATCGATCTTGGTATTAGATCAATTTGATGCATAATGCCTTTGTTGGGTGGTAATATTGCAGGTAAATATTTTGGTATAATATCAATGTACTATTACAACAATTCTTCCACCTCTATAGATATTGGTTTTGACCTCTCTTAAACCTCTACTTGCTTCACTATTAATGCATAGAAGGTGGTGGTTACCTTCATGTCTCTCATAAATTACTTCACTAATAAATTTTATTATGTCAGTTCTTCTTATTCCCATAGAAATAAAAAAAATCTCCTCTCATCTTTATCAATGGTATAGGTATTTATTCTCCCATTATGCACTACTCATTAGTCAAACTACCATGGTTTCCTAAGCAATAAGTGACAAGAATCCATCGATGGATATCACACCATACTCTATCAATGTAGTCTCCTATTTGCAATGACACTAAATATCTCTGCTTGATGGTATACCTTATTTAACCATGAGATCTTATATGGTGCTCCATGTGCCTACCACTATAGTCTTAAATTCTCCAAAACCATGTTTTCACAACATCCTCCATCAATGATCTTTTTATAGTACTTACCTTCTGATAGACACTTAGTTTCAAAAATCCTTTTTCTCTACTCCATATCATTAGATGTATTTGTAGTCTCTTCCTCTATGGCCTATCCCTTGTCAGTTGTCAGTTCTATGCTCCTCCTAATTTCTATCGGTCTCCTCCCATTTAAAATATTATTTCCTAATATTATTAGTTGGGTTTTTGGTCCACTTTCAATTCTTTGGTAGGGTCCTATTATTGGTGATCCAAAGTTCCTCGTCATATATCCTTGTTAGTCATACACATTCCCTTATCCTCTTGATATTAAGGATGTTTGAATCACCATTATATTCTTTGACTTCTTCATTAGTGAACACTTTTCCACTTCCTCATCCTTAGCCAAATTTACTCTTGGCCCTTCCCACAATGTCTTGTCATCTACTCTTGTTTGAAATTCATATGATCGACGGACTTCAACACCACATCAATAACATATTATTAAATTATATGGCATATATCCTCCTCTAATGGTTCCTCCTCTTTATTGGACAAACTCCTATCACCCTCTCATATGATAAGTAGATACTTCTCCTCTAGTCCTTATAAGTGGGTCTCACCGGTACCATATAGTTTTGTCACTCCTTAAGTTATTTTCACCACTCCATGTTCTAGTGCCTCCTCTCCACCTATAAACTAAATATTCGACTTGCCTCACCATGGGTATTTTCCTCAAAATCCTTAGCAACTTTTCTTATGCCCTCCATGCTAGATGATATGCTTCCTCCATTGACCTCATCCTATGCATAGATATCTCATCTTGAATTGAGAAATTCAACCCATTGACATAATGGGCTATCTTCTATTTTATTATGTCTTCTTTTGATGGACAACCTATAAAACTCATCGGTGTATCCTTTAACACTCCTATCTCTCGGCCATAGGTTTTGGAACTCTTAAAATAATCATTGCTCATAATCCAATGGCAAGAATTTTCTCTTAAGATTGACCACCATATTATTCCAAGTGAGAATATTTTCCTTACCCCTTCACATCCTTTCCTTTTTCAAGTGTTCCCACCAAATAACTACACATCCTTTCAAGTTAGTGCATGCAAATTTGACCCTCTTAGGATCCTCCATTTTCTTCCAATTAAAGTATTTCTCCAAGGATCCTACCCAATCTAACAAATCTTTCAGTTTCAATATCCCTCCAAATCTTGGAACCTACATCTTTATTTCACTTCTCTGATTCTTCAGTACCTCCAAGAATAATGCATTGAATTCTTTTAGATTATGAGGTGCTTGTTTCTCCACCTCTTCTTGATCTTATTTTGACTCTAAGTCATCACTAGATATTCCTTTTCTCTGCTCATTCTCTAACTATTCAACCCATTTTATTAGGGTTTTCATCTATGAACTATCAATGTTTCCTCCTCCACCTTTGACTACATCTTCTACACTTCTTCTATATGGCTTCTTTTAGCATTTTTCCCTCCACCAATCATCTCTTTTTGCAGTGCCATATTTCATTATCTTACTCACCTTACATATAGACTCATATTTCTACTTCTCTTACCCACTTCCACGAATCCTAGCCTTTCAAATCCACTTCATTGCTACTTTAGCCTCTTCCTTGGCCTATACTATGATAACTTCTTTCTACCTTTCACTCGTAGCTACCACTTTCAAAGCTTAACAACTTTTCTTCAATACTAGATAATGCAACCACCCAAGCAAATTTAGATGAGTGCAAGATTAGGAATGTTAAAAAATTCTTATGAATTATAAGAAGAGAGAGAGAGATGTATGGAAACATAAATATCAAAACACATAGAACAATGTACATGAAGAATGGAATTATTCTATTTATAAAATTCCCTAACGTACATTACAAATATAATATATAAATTTTATAATTATAACCAATACCCTCTAATGTTTATCTTCTAGGCTACCTCACCTTTGATGATCTATGTGCTATCTGACTCTCATCTCTAAATTTTCCTTCTTGTACTCCCCCACTCTCTCTCCTCTTTATTTTTCTCCTTCTTCCCCCTTGCCTTCTACTTCTTCTCCTTCTCCCCTTTCCTATTTTATTGAAATGATCTATTTTGGCATCCAACATTCTCCCTTCTATTTAATGTTGGTGAGTAAGTAAATTATCTTTTACTCTTTATTCACAGATGAAGAGTCCTTGGATAGGTGTCTCCCAACTACCCTCATTAAGTCTTTTAATTATCACCATCATTGTTGGCTCCTCAAAACTCCTATTATGAAAAAATTATTCTATGCCTCCTAACCCTTATTAAATTTGGTCTGATCCTTTATGGATTTTAATAACTATTATGCTAAGATATCATCAATTTTCCTCCTTAGGTGCATTAAGTTCTCAGGTCAATGTTAGATGTTGGTTTTCTCCTCTGGCATGAGTGTCAAATTCACTTCTACTAACACTGTTAGTTTATCCTATCATTGAATTCTCCTTTGATGATGTTGATTACTAAAAATTACTAAAATTCCTAAAATATGATGATGCTCTTGCATCAAATATATGCACAATCATATTTTCTTTTTTGAATGATGTATATTTTACTTTTCATGCATATATGGGCTAGTAGGAGTGTGTATTTATACAATGGTCTTCTCATGAAAGAAGTAATAGATATGTATTCTCAAACTTTTACACTTTATACTTTATGAATTTGTACTTTTACACACTTATAATTTGAGAGAGATTCTTCTTTATCAAATTACTTGATTTCTTATGATCTTTCT
>Ga0115848_100382_pt2 | contig 16137 bp, 18 predicted proteins | sample InSIn3gowninarea_FD_83862 | JGI IMG/M metagenome (GOLD analysis project Ga0115848, IMG submission 83862) | reverse complement strand
AGAAATAACGTTTTTAGCATTTACCATACCGCCGTAGAACAAGGCCAAACCTGGTGTCATCAACAACACCAACGCGGAGGCGGCTAACATCCAGGCTACATCGCCAGAACTTCTATTGACGATACCTTAGATGTATTTCCTTGCCACGGGGTAGGCGGTATGGTTGGTATGTTAATGACGGGTATTTTTGCCCACACCGCTATAAACGCTGGCAATACTACCGGCAACGGTTTGTTCTACGGCGAAACCAAGTTATTCTTTATTCACTTAACGGCTTTGGGTATTGTAGTAGCGTTTTCTTTCATCGGCTCTTTTATTTTGCTTAAAGTTACTGATCTGATTTCGCCGCTGGCAGTGAGCGAAGAAGAAGAAACTACCGGATTAGATGCTTCGCAACACGATGAAACAATTATCATGGGCAATCCAGCCTTAGCTGATTTTCCGGCTGAAGTACATAAAGTGAAAGTACTAGCTTAAAAAAACAACTAATATTTTTAAAGAGGCAGTTAATTATTTAGCTGCCTCTTTTATTTTGTTACTATTCGATATAATTTCAAAGCAAATTCTTACTTCAACTTTATATACAACTGAAAAATTTATTGAAATACCCTGAATTATCATTAATAAATTAAATACACTTAAAATAATAGCTTACTTAAGTAAAATTTTGTTATTTTTTACAAAAAATACTTAATTTATTAATCACATTTAGGAAAATATACTACTTTTGTAAAAGTCCTATTGTTTTTTGATTAAAACTTTCTGATTTATGAGAGAAAAGCTATCTTTTATTCCCTTCTCCCTACTCTTACTAGTTAGTATTATGGGAGTAATCTTTTCAAAATTACCCCAGAGTACTGTTACTGAGGGAATAGTTTCTGGCGATGTAGCCTGGATGTTAGCCGCCTCCGCGTTGGTGTTGTTGATGACACCAGGTTTGGCCTTGTTCTACGGCGGTATGGTAAATGCTAAAAACGTTATTTCTACCATGCTGCAAAGCTTCATCTGTATGGGCATCATCAGCGTGTTGTGGATTGTAGTGGGTTTTAGCTTGGCTTTCGGCGATTCTATTGGTGGCTTTATTGGTGACCCCCGTACTTATTTCATGTTCAACGGCGTACTGGAAAGTAAGCCCTGGCCTTTAGCTACCACTATTCCGCTGGTATTATTTGCTTTCTTTCAGTTGAAGTTCGCCGTTATTGCTCCGGCTTTAATCACGGGTTCTTTCTCGGAGCGCATTCGGTTTACTTCTTATATCTTGTTTGCTTGTTTGTTTAGCATGTTTATTTATGCGCCTATTGCCCATTGGACCTGGCATCCTGAAGGATTTCTTTTCAAAATGGGAGCTTTGGATTTTGCCGGTGGCACCGTAGTACATATTTCTGCAGGTTGTTCTGCCCTTGCGGCGGCTCTTTATTTAGGCAAACGTAAAATAAACACCATTCATGCGCCCGCTAACATTCCGTTTGTATTAATAGGTACCGGTTTGTTATGGTTTGGTTGGTTCGGTTTTAATGCCGGCTCGGCAGTAGGCGCTAATAGTTTAGCGGCAACTGCTTTTGCTACTACCAACACAGCTGCTGCTGCCGCTGGTTTAGCCTGGATTTTATTTGATGCTTTCAAAGGCAAAAAACCTTCGGCAATGGGTTTCTGTATTGGTGTGGTAATGGGCTTGGTAGCTATTACGCCAGCCGCCGGGTTTGTTGGTATTTCGGTTAGTATTTTTATTGGCGTAGCAGCCAGTATTATTAGTAATATTTTGGTTGATCTGCGTTCTAAAACCAGTATTGATGATACCTTAGATGTATTTCCGTGCCACGGCGTTGGTGGTATGGTAGGCACCGTAATGACCGGCATCTTTGCGCACACCGCTATAAACGCTGCCAACACTACTGGTAATGGCTTGTTCTACGGGGAGACTAAACTATTCTTTATTCACCTAACTGCTTTGGGCATTGTAGTAGCGTTTTCTTTCATCGGCTCTTTCATTCTGCTTAAAGTTACAGACCTGATTTCGCCGCTGGCGGTAAGCGAAGAAGAAGAAATCCTGGGATTGGATTTGTCGCAGCACAACGAACAACTAATTTATAGTACGCCCAATAGCCAAGTTATTGTGGAAGAAGAATTGGAGCTAGAACTGGAAGGAGTAAAAGCAATGGCTTAAGTCAGAAAACAATTTAATACCGCATAAAAAAGGCTTAAACACATGTTTAAGCCTTTTTTATGAACAGAAAGTAATTTAGGAAATAGATTCAGAATCGTATATCTGCACCCGGTCCCATAAATGCGAGCAATCTGCTACAAACTGCAAGTGAATAGGATCAACCTGATACGCATCATGTTTTTCTAAGGAACTGAATATTAATAAAAGCGAATAGGAATAAGTCCGATCTATAACCGGTCGGTCCGTAACAGCCGGTTTACCTACATCAAAAGTATGTACGTGCGTAACATTTTTAAGCGATGAAACACAACGCTCGAATTGTTGGATTTCGTCGGCAGTGCAAGTTGGTTTAAGCCAGAAGAATACGTGATGAACAAACATAGCTGTATATTTTTATGAACTGCAAAGTAAAAAAAATTACAGTTTATTCAGTCATCACGAAGAAAGTTAACTAATAAATAAAGCTAAACTTATTGCATTTAATAGGTTTAGCTTTAAATCTGTAAATAAATATTCTTTTATCCTGGCAGATACAGTTATTATTAATTTCGCGGCTGATCGTTTGTTAAGATATAACCTTCGGTAAATACTTTATATTTATCAAAAATAGATCGTACCGATTTCTTGATGGTTCCTTCGTTGTTAAAATCTTTATTACCTAACAAGCCCGAAGCGTACCCTTGCCACACGGCCCGGTTATATTTGCGGTCAATCAGCACCACTAAAAGGGTACCTTTGGTAAGATTATACCGGATTGGATCATATTCTTTTTTCTCTTCCCCGGTAGTTTCATCTACTTCTTCTTCTATGACTTTACCATTGGCCAGCCAAACGTCTATTTCGGTTTGGTTGTAGCCCTTAAATAATAAATCATCGTAGAAAATTTTGTGTGATACCAATAAATCAGGTCTGCTTTCAGAATAACGATAACCCTGCAACGACATCCGGGCTCTAATGGCGTTTTCTACAATTGTAATATGCTGGGCAGAGTCTGAATTACTCTTTTTGTAGCCCATAAAACCGAAAGTTTTATACTTCCTGAAGTTACCATTATAACTATAATCAGATTCAACCCGGTTCTCGTACATATTCATACAGCCAGATAGCAGCACTGTTGCTATAAAGGCGGCACACACATAAATTTTCTTGGTTTTCATTGTGCAGTAAAGTTTTATATCATAAAATAGAAAGCAGGATTTTGTTTAGTATTAGAAACTATACGTAATATAAAAACAATTCAGTTGCCTAACAAAAAAATTTAATTTTGTATAGGTTTACCAGTTTTTTGAAGCACGTAAACTGGTAATATGTGCCAAGTGATGGCGACCGTGCCAGGCATATAACCCAAGTGCTTGTATTAGAGCTGTTTTTCCTGATTCGGGGTGCAAATAACCACGTTTCCACTCTTCAGCCGAAAAAGATTTTAATAAAACTACCCAACGCTGGTGCAACGCTTCTAATAAATTCAGGGAAACTTCTACTGGTTCATTTTTGGCATCCGGCAGTTCTGCCCACAAATGTTCTTCGTAAGGCTTAATGGTAGGAAAATCTTCGGTAAGCGCTAATTTAAACCGTACATAACTATTTATATGACTATCCGCCACATGATGCACAACTTGCCTTACCGTCCAGCCGCCTGGCCGGTAAGGCGTATTTAGTTGCTCATCTGTCAGGTCGCTTACTGCGCGTCGCATTAAAGCTGGCAATGCTTCTATTTCCTGCACAAATTTCTGAATATCAGCAGCAGTTATAGGTTGGGTGCTATCGAATATACCAATAGGATAGCGCAGCTTTTCTAATTGCGATGAGTCAAGCATATTTATTACAAAAATTTCAGAACGTTTATTACTTTTAGCTGTAATAAGTTTAATTAACCGGTTTGTCCATGGCTAACCCGTACGCTTTAGTATAATAACGGGTCAGGTTTTTCCAGTCAAATTCCTCGGAGCAGCTTTCTACCTGGTTGCGCAAAGCAATCCGGTCGCGCTGCTTATATTGTACATATTCAAACAAAGCATCGGCTAATTGGTTTGCAGCATCATCGAAACTCCGGTTGCGGCGTTTTACTACGATGATACCTTTTTCTATTTTGCCAGACATTTTATTTTCTACATAATCACCAAAACCCGAAAGATCGCTGGTAACAGCCGGTACGCCCCGCGCAATACACTCCAGCGGTGTATAACCCCAAGGCTCATAGTAACTCGGAAATACCCCTAAATGGCAGCCCCGTACAAATTGCCCGTAATCCATGGCAAACAACGGGTTGGTAACCGAAACGAAATCCGGGTGATAAACTATTTTTACCCGGTCGTGGGCATTATTTATCATGTTCGAAGTACGGAGGAAGTGTAAAATATCATCCGACTGATCGTTTACTAAGTTGTGCGTTACAACCGGTGGTAAATGGTGGGTTTTCCATGATTGTAACGTACGACGATAACGCAATTGCCAGTAATCATCTACAAAATCGCGGAGCGAAGGCAATTTAAAATCATTGCTGGAAGCAGCCGTATAAAAAAGTTTTCTCCCGATTTCCTTCTCAATGGCTTTACAAGTTTCTCGGATTTCTTCCATCATTACCCGCGACTGCAACACCGCCGGATTAACCGAATGGTAAGGCTGTTTGGTAATAAAGAACATGACCACGGTTTTCTTAATACCGGCTTCCTGCATGCGATGATTCAGCCGGGCCAAGGCTTCTAGGGTTACATCAAAGCCTTTGTTCCGGTACTCGTAACGCCCCGAAGTAAAGAAATAAAGCGTTTGATCCAGATCGAAAGGATAGCTCTGGAAGAAGTGCGCCATTACAAACTGGTGAATTTTATCTTTGTAACGCTGGTGCAGGTTCTGAAACTCGTGCCGGGCTGCAAACCGTTGAATATTTAAGCCGTTTGGCAATATTACATCCGGAATACGCTCCAGTAAGAAAATACATTCGCGGGCAGTTACCTCACTTACCGTAGAGAAAATATGCGCCCCGTGCGCTGCCGCCCGTTCTATGCGCACTGCCGTTTCTATATTAAAATGAACCGCTTCTTTAAGCCAATCTACATAAGTTAAATGGTCGTAAAAAGCCGGATCGTTCATGGCCAGGTAACGGCCCAGCAAGGTAGCGTGTGTAGTAAAAACAATTCGCAAATTAGTTCTTTCACGCCGTAAATCCGGAATGGCCGTACCTACCATCCACTCGTGAAAATGCGCAATAACGCTTTTATCAGTATTATCCGGCTCTACTAATTGCTGTAGAAATATTTTTGCCTGATAGCCAAAAGCTTCAATTTGGTTCAATAAATCATCGCCGCCCGGCGTAGGAATATGGTGGTTAGCCCAAAGTGCATATTTTATATCGCCTAACCGGTCGTACACGCTAAAAGGATTCAGGAGTACCACCAGAGGTTTGCCGGTTACCAGCCAATGGCCGTAATGCACCTCAAAACCCATGTTCCGCATTTTAAGTACGGCCTGCCCGTACGGACCGCTATAGTCATCGGTGGGCTCAAACTCGGCTTGTGCCTGGTTGTGAAAATAAGGGCCTAAAAGACAGTAAGAATCGCCCCAGCGTTCCATCATGGAAGGCACTTTAGAACGAATAACTGTATATATACCTCCTACCTGGTTACAAACCTCCCAGGCAACTTCTGTTAGCAACACATTATCGGTATCGGTTGCTCCCGAAACTGCAATTTGATAGTTACTTTCTGCCACTGTGTTTTTGATTTTAGTTTGCGGTGATTCTCTGCGTAATATATAGAATTGATTTTATTCTATACAATATTTTTTAGCAGTAGGTTATAATGAAAAAACCGGAAGGCCAAATAATTTATAGCAAATTATATATTCTATTTATAATATTAAATAGTTAAACAATATTATGCCAGCTAAAAAAGGCCAAAGAGTTCTACTTGTATCTTGTTAATAATCAACCCTAAATCTTCCGGCTTAGAAACAAAATCCAGTTTATTTACATCAATAACCAGTAACTTTCCCAGATTGTAAGATTTTATCCAGCTTTCGTAATGTTCGTTCAAGTGGCGTAAATAATCCAACCGAATGTTACTTTCGTAATCCCGCCCCCGCTTTTCAATTCTTTCGATCAGTTTAGGTAAATCGGCTTTCAGGTAAATCATTAAATCGGGCGGCTTCACCATACTAATAATAGACTGAAATATGCCGATATAATTGTCGTAATCACGCTGCGTCATTAAGCCCGATTGGTACAGGTTACGGGCAAATATATAGGCGTCTTCGTAAATAGTCCGGTCCTGGATAATGGTGCGGCTGCTTTGATTTATTTGCTTAACCTGCTGAAAGCGGCTGTTCAGGAAATAGATTTGCAGGTGAAAAGCCCAGCGGGGCATATCCTCGTAAAAATCTTTTAAATAAGGATTATCTTCTACTGCTTCCAGCAATAAATCCCATTTAAAATGATGTGATAATTTTTGAGCTAAAGTAGTTTTACCAGCTCCAATATTCCCGACTATTGCAATATGCATAAGCTTATAAGTTAAAACCGGCAATTTACACCAAACAAGAATAAATTAGAGGATTTTTGTATCAATTCGAATTAAGTTATTCAGAGGAAATTTTTATACAACTGAACTGATAATTCTGCAATTAACTAAGCTGATAAAGATGCGCAGTATAATATATTTTATTAGAAAAATCTCTGTTTACAACTTTACCCGCGGATCTATAAGGGCATAGAGCACATCTACCAGTATATTTATCAGTACGAACAAGAAAGCAATAAATAAAGTGGCGCCCATTACTACCGGAAAATCCAGGTTCTCGACGGCGTGAATGGTAACAGCGCCAATGCCTTTCCAGTTAAAAATATACTCAATAAAGAATGCGCCAGCCATTAAAGAAGCCAGCCAGCCCGAAATCGCCGTAATAACCGGATTCAGGGCATTTTTTAATCCGTGCCCAAATACTACTTTATAATTATTCAGGCCCTTAGCCCGGGCGGTGCGAATATAATCCTGGGAAAGTACATCGATCATGGAACTGCGGGTTAGTTGCGTAATAATTGCCAGCGGCCTGATACCTAAGGCAAAAGCCGGCAACAACAAATTCCGCAGTACCAACTGCGGACCAGCAAAAGCATCCATCTCGTATAACTGACCGGTTAAGCTTAAACCCGTAAAGCCGCTCCAATAAAAACCAAAAGTAATGGCAATAATTATCCCGGCTACAAAAGACGGTACCGAAATACCCAATACCGAAGTAAAAACTAAAGCATGATCTAAAAAGCTATGCGGTTTTAAGGCTGCTAAAATGCCAAATAAAATTCCGAAAACAGTAGCAAAAAGCATAGCCGCTCCGGCTAGCCACAACGTACCCGTCAGATGATCAAGCAGAATAGCCGTAACTTTTTTATTGCTCTGAAAAGACCGGCGTAGATAAGGCGCTTTCCAGACCAATACATTTTGTCCCAATGGAACCAGCGGAGTGTACTGATATTTTTCCTGATTTGCGGGCGTTTCTTCGTGCACGGAAATTGGCGAGATATCATTAATATAATATAGTAATTGTTGATGTAAAGGCTTATCTAAACCCAGTTCGGCGGTAATGGCTTCGCGGGTAGCTAAATCGTTGCGTTGCCCGGCCAATAAGGCCACCGGATCGCCGGGCAATACATTAAACAGGAAGAATATAGCTACTACTACTCCCAGCAAAATAAGCAAGCCGTGGCTTAGCCGGTTTAGCAGAAAAGCCGCTACTTTCATAATAACTCCTGCACGGTTGCTATATCAGGCACATCGTTGTGGTGCCATTTACCCACTACCACCCCATTTTTCAAAAGCATAATACCCGGATTAGCCCGCATCATGGTTTTTAAAACAGTAGCATCGCCAAAATAATAAGGGGCCGACAGATTTACCTCGTGCCGGAACACGTCAAAATCCTGGCTGCTGCTGGCGGTTAAAACCATGGGCACTATTTTTCTCTGAGTAGATTTTTCTGCAGCGGCGAGTAACTTATTTATTTCGGCAAAGCTGTCGGGGTTTGTTTTGCGCACGTCCTGCACAATAATCAGTAATTTATTGCCGCTAAATACTTGCTGCGTAAAATCGCCTTCGTCGTTCCAGACATTAAAATCGGTAATCTTGGGACCAGCTTCCGGATTTATGGCTACCATTTGTTTAAACTTGAAAGTAGTATCTTTAGGATAATCGGTAAATTCCTGCTCCTGCCCGTTTTTCTCCATAATATATTTGTACCGCAAAGGTGCTGATGGCTTCATGAGTTGCGGAATATTGTTACCTACTTTATAAGACCGGAAATCAACAAAAGGTTCGTGCAGATAAGCATAAATACCTATACCAAAAGCAATAACGGTAGTAAAAGCTACCGCATAACCAGCAGATTTACTTTTCCGGCGACTTGGTAAATACCGTTGGGTAAGTATTAAAATAATAATCATTACCAGCAACAAGATATCTTTGCCAAACGATTGCCAAGGCGTGAGTTTTATCGCATCGCCAAAGCAACCACAATCGGTTACTTTATTAAAATAAGCCGAATAGAAAGTTAGAAACGTAAAAAATATCATCAGCCCAAGCAAGCTCCATAATACTTCTTTTAATTTCCAGCGCATCAGCAAGGCTACGCCTAGTATTATCTCTAAAGCACTTAGTAAAATAGAGAAATAAAGCGCGTAAGGCTCCAAGGCCAAAAAGATAGGCGTGAAATCGGTAGCAAAAACCTCAAAATATTCTTCCAGCTTTATGGCCGTACCAACCGGATCGTTGATTTTAATCAGTCCTGAAAATATAAATAGTGCGCCAACAAAAAGCCAGCAAAACCTGCTAATGAGTTTCATTTAATCCAAAGTTTAATTTTATTAAAACAAAAACCGCATAATTTATCATGTCGCGGTAATTAGCTTCCACGCCTTCCGAAATCAGCGTTTGCCCCTGGTTATCTTCAATTTGTTTGGTGCGGTACAGTTTCATCAGGATAATATCGGTTATAGAACTAATGCGCATATCGCGCCAGGCCTCGCCGTAATCATGGTTTTTATTCAACAGCAACTCAATATTTTTTTCAATTTCCAGGTTATAAGCCGCTTCTACTTCCGTTGCCGGTATTTCCATTGCATCAACTTGCTGTTGCAATAATTTCATTTGCATCAGGGCAATTACGCAGTAATTTATAATGCCTACAAACTCCGAAGTAATATCTTCATCTACTTTCTGGACCCCTTTTTCCTGGATAGAACGGATGCGCTGGGCTTTGATAAATATCTGATCGGTAATTGAGGGCAAACGCAAAATGCGCCAGGCAGTACCGTAGTCGGTTGTTTTTTTAATAAAAATATCTTTACAAGCCCGGATTACCCGATTATATTCTTGCAGTGTTTGATTAATCAACTTTTTGGCGTTATTTAGAAGAAATTAAAATTTATACCCTATTTGGAAGCGAAAGATACGTTTTTTTACCAAAAGACGACGCTCAACTGCAACGGAAAATTAGTATCGCTTGCCAGTCCGGTTGTAATGGGTATTCTGAACGTAACACCCGATTCTTTTTTTGATGGTAGCCGCTTAACTAGTATAGATTCCTTACTAGCCCGTGCCGAAACCATGCTGGCAGAAGGCGCGAACATTCTGGATATTGGGGGATATTCTACCCGGCCGGGAGCCGCGGAAGTTTCAACTGTAGAAGAAAAGACACGCGTAGTTCCGGCAATAAAAGCACTACGCCAGGCGTTCCCCGATTGTCTGATTTCGGTAGATACTTTCCGGGCCGATGTGGCGGAAGAAGCAATAAATGCTGGTGCCAATATTATAAACGATGTTTCGGGCGGCGAACTGGATAAAGATATGTTTAAGACAGCCGGACGCTTAAAAGTTCCGTATATATTAATGCACATGCGGGGTACGCCCCAAACCATGAACCAGCTTACGCAATATGAGGATATTATCCTGGAGCTGGTTACATACTTCGAGCAGAAAATTGCTTTATTATATACCGCTGGCGTAACCGACATTATTCTGGATCCGGGTTTTGGCTTTGCAAAAACCATAGATCAGAACTTTGAAATCCTGCGCCGGTTAGAAGATCTGAAAATATTGGGTTTACCCCTACTAGCCGGGCTCTCGCGCAAGTCGATGACTTATAAAACGCTGGGAATACCGGCTACCGAAGCATTGGCCGGCACCATTGCCCTAAATACCATTGCCCTGATGCGCGGAGCCAGTATTCTGCGGGTGCACGATGTAAAAGAAACGGTACAAACAATTAAACTATTTAAAAAAGTATAGCGGCTTGATACAATTGTTCACGATAGGATTTTTAGAAATAAACTGGCTGGATATAGTTGATATTTTGCTAGTTACAATTCTATTGTATCAATTATATAAAGTTCTTACCGGCAGTGTAGCGCTCAAAATATTTATTGGGTTCCTTTCTATTTATATGCTTTACCTGGTGGTAAAAGCATTAGGCATGGAGTTGCTTACCATTATTCTGGGGCAGTTTATGGGCGTTGGTGTGCTGGCGGCTATTATTTTGTTTCAGCAGGAAATCCGGCGCTTTTTGCTCATGATTGGTAAAACTACTGCTTTTAACAACGAAAAATTATTTAAAGGATTTCCTTGGCGAAAAGTAGAAGACGGACGGTTTAACCTCACTCCTTTTATCGAAGCAGCTAAATCGCTGGCCGGTAAAAATACTGGGGCTTTAATTGTTTTTGCCCGCAGCTCCGAACTTAAATTTTATGCCGAGTCTGGCGATATACTAGATGCTGCCATTTCTAAAAGATTACTGCTTTCCATTTTTAATAAAACCAGCCCACTGCACGACGGGGCCGTTATTGTTGCCAACAATCGTATTTCTGCCGCCCGGTGTATCTTGCCGGTAACGGAAAGCAACAATGTACCGGCCTCTATGGGGTTGCGCCACCGGGCCGCTATTGGTTTATCAGAAGTTACCGATAGTATTGTGATGGTCGTTTCGGAAGAAACCGGGCAAATATCGCTTGTAAAAGACGGACGGGTGTACCGCAACCTGGCGGCAGCCGACCTCCGCTCTAAATTAAATCATTTTCTGTTCGATATCGAACCAAAAGCCGTCGCGACAACGAGTGAAAAAACTATTTCTGCTGCGTAATCAGCTTAAAAGTTAGACCTCCGAATACTTTTATTGTTTTTTAATATATTTTGCCGGTACATGATCCGTTAACCAAACTTTGTTTTCGGATAGATAAAACTTAAACCCATCGTTTTGCATAGCGGCGGCATCAACAATTAATATTACGGGTTTGCCATGCCGCTTTCCTACTTGTAAAGCAGTTTCAAGCTCTGCCGATAGATGCACCTGCTGCCGATTTCTTTTTTCGATGCCATCCTGGAGAATAGAGGCTATGTATTTCTCACTTGTACCGTGGTGAAGAATTACGGGCGGCGGGGTAGGCTTCAGGCCAAGATCTACTGCAACAGAATGGCCCTGACTAGCTCTTATTTTAGTCTTATCTTCATTAAAGGCAAAACGTTGCTTATTGTTAGCTGCAACTATATATTGTAAATTGCCAAAAGAAATATTAAATCCTTTTTTATTCATTTGTTGAAGCAAAGTAGCAACATCCGTCCAGCCATTTTTATCTAAAGTAATTCCTATAGTCTCTGGCTGGTGGCGCAGCACCAAACTTAGAAACTTGCTCACCCGAACTGTTTCCTTTTCACTTATCATTTTTAAATTGATTCACAAAATTACCTCTCAAATTAGCTCTCGTTAATAATGCATCTTTTTAGGCATAGACTTTATTATAACATCAACAGTTTAAAAGGACATCTTAAAATTAAATTATATTATAAAGCGAATAATCTTCTGAGTATATTTCTTAATAATACATTCATAATTATATTAAATGACACTTATAGGAACGTGCAACCAATTAGTTAGATCAGGAGTCATCAGTAAGAAGAAACAGATATTTTATAAAACGGGGCTATTATGAAAAGACTATTACTTGTACCTCTATTAGCATTTATAGCCTTAACCGGTTGTAGTAAATTAGATATTAAGCCGGGAGTTCCTGAATGTATCACTAAGAAAACCAAAGACCTAAATAAACGAACTCCGTGTGATGAAGGTGCTTCTGTGGAAGAATATACCTTTCAGGGCAAAATTGTATATACTCTTTATACAGGGGATTGTATTACTGATGGTGGTACTGAAGTAATTGACTCAGATTGTAACACAATAGGTTATTTAGGCGGATATCCTGGAAGCAAAGAAGTAAATGGAGTAGAATTCTCTACAAACGCCACTTTTATAAGAACAATTTGGGAGAAGTAAAGGAGTAAAAATTTAAATTGAATTAATTGTTCAAAAAGATTAAAGCTATTAGTTAAAGCAAACAGAAACGCATTTTTGTTAAACCGTTTCTTTAAAACATAGAAGCATCTGATACTATCAAATTATATCGAAGCTTCTATGTTTTAAAGAATTATTTCTTTAAAACCTCAAGTTCTTTCCCTACTTCCGTAAAGGCCTGAATAGCTTTATCCAAGTGTTCTTGGGTGTGTGAGGCAGATAATTGCACCCGGATACGCGCTTTACCTTGCGGCACCACGGGGTAGTAAAACCCAATTACGTAAATGCCTTTATCCAGCAATTTAGCGGCAAATTCCTGCGATAGTTTGGCGTCGTACAGCATAATGGGCACAATCGGGTGTTCGCCGGGCTGAATATCAAAGCCAGCTGCCGTCATTTTCTCGCGAAAATAACGCGTATTCCATTCCAGTTTATCACGCAGTTCGGTAGTTTCCGATAGCATATCTAGTACCGCAATAGATGCACCCACAATAGCCGGAGCCAGAGAATTAGAAAACAAATAAGGACGGGAACGTTGGCGCAACATTTCAATTATCTCTTTCCGTCCGGAAGTAAAGCCGCCCATGGCCCCGCCCAGTGCCTTGCCCAAAGTGCCGGTAATAATATCGATCCGCCCCATTACGCCGCGGTACTCGTGCGTGCCCCGGCCGGTTTTGCCAATAAACCCCGATGAATGGCTTTCATCTACCATCACCAAAGCTTGGTACTGATCGGCTAAGTCGCATATTTTATCTAGTTGGGCAATGGTGCCATCCATCGAGAAAGAACCATCGGTTACAATCAGGCGGTGTTTCAGGTGTTGCGATTGCTGTAATTTACTTTCCAGATCAGCCATATCGTTGTGGTTATACCGGAAACGCTGGGCCTTGCATAACCTTACCCCGTCAATAATGGAAGCATGATTAAGGGCATCCGAAATAATACCTGAATCCTCGCCCAACAGCGGTTCAAAAACGCCGCCGTTAGCATCAAAAGCAGCCGCGTACAAAATGGTATCTTCAGTACTTAAAAATTTAGCTAACTTTTGCTCCAGTTCTTTGTGAATATCCTGCGTACCACAAATAAAGCGCACCGATGACATGCCAAACCCATGACTATCAATTGTTTTTTTAGCTGCTGCAATAACGGCGGGGTGCGAAGATAAACCCAGATAGTTGTTGGCACAGAAATTTAATACTTCCTTGCCTTCGGTGGTTTTAATCTCCGCGCCTTGAGGGGTGGTAATAATGCGCTCCGTTTTAAAAAGGCCGGCTTCTTTAATTTCGGCCAGTTGTGCTTCCAGGTCAGGTTTAAGAGTATCGTACATGGCTCCGTTCAGGATTAATTATTTTATAAATGTTTTAAATTATAGTTACTATAGTCACAAAATTTATATTGCCATTAGCAGCATTTTGCTCTCTTAGAAAGTTAAGGTTAATTAGTTTAAAACAATACTAATTATTATAGTGCTTACTTCTGCTATTTAGAAATTAATCACCAATTTCCGCTATTCATTTGAATCATCTGGTTTGGCTGGCCGCTTAAATATAGGTCGTGGCCGGGGTGGTTTAGTCGGTTCCGTTGCAGGTGGCGCTGGTGTTTCTTCCGGGCTCTTAACTTCCAAAGGAGTAGTTTCGGGTTGCACAGGCGGTTGTTGTGTTTCCGGAGTCGGGTTAGGCCGACGTATTACTGGTCTGGGACGCGGTGGCTTAGCAGCCGGTACAGCTTCATTATTTTCGGTTGCTGGTTCAATTTCTTTATTTAACTTCTCTCCTGCCGGTATTGTTGTCGTGTCGGGTTTAGGTCCAGTTGTAGTAGCGTTTTCTGCTGGACGTTTAAAAATAGGCCTTGGACGAGGCGGTTTAGTTCCTTCTGTCTTAGTTTGTTCAGGTACCGGAGCCACAGGTTCCTCTCCGGTAGGTAAGCTTGTATCGGGTGTTTCGGCAGCCGGCTGCTCTACCGGGCTAGCAGCACCGGGTTTCTTAAATATCGGACGGGGCCGCGGTGGTTTAGAAGCAACCTCTTCTTCCGGATCTGGATTGGTATGAAAAGGTACTGCGGCATTGGTATTATCCTGCGCAATCTGTTCCTGATCAGTGGTTGGGGTTGTCGTACTTTCGCCAGCTGGTGTTGGTCTGCGGATAACCGGCCTTGCTCTAGGAGGGGCTTTTGGCGCTTCCTCTGAAGTTGGTTTATCTGTTGGCAACGGCGCGGATTCAGCTGTTTCGGGCGTTTCTGTTTTAACCGGAGTTGCTCTAGGAATAACAGCTCTCCCCTTGCCGGGCGTAGCAACCGGTTTTGGTAGTTCTGTAGGTTCGTGTGCTGGCGCGGTAACAGGTGGCTTAGCTTCTGGTTTAGGTGCTCCGGCTCCCGAAATACTGGCCCGGCGGGTTACTGGCTTAGCGGGCGCATCGGTAGTAGCAATAATTGGTTTGGCTACTTCGGCTAACCAAAACTTACGCCGTACATCATTCAATACCATTTTAACCGAAACGTAAAAGCTGTTCGGATGCATCTGGGCATACATTTCCTTCCACTCGGTATATTTGTCCGGGTCACCGGCTGCAAAAGCCGCTACATCTATTCTACGTTTGGTGAGATCTTCTTCAAAAGTCATCTTAAAAGAAAGCAGTATTAGTACGCTTAACGGGTTAGAAATAAATCTGGGTAAAAGATTTCCTCAGTTCGCTTTTGTTTCAGCCCGCTCCGGCACAAATATATTAAAACCAAATAAGGTTTAGTCTCAATTTTAAATCTGGCTAACAATTAACTTTCTTTGCAAAAAAATTCACTATGGCAGTTGCAACAGAAAAAATACTGGTAACCGGGGCCTGCGGGCAGTTAGGTTCTGAACTAACCTTAGAATTAAGAAAAATATACGGCGAAACTAACGTAATAGCTTCGGATATTACTATGCCTAAAAACCAAGAGTTAATTCAATCCGGCCCATTTGAGATATTAGATATACTAGACCGGCACAACCTGGCCGAAAAAGCTTACCGCCACAACATTACCCAAATATACCACCTGGCAGCGTACGTTCGGCTTCAGGTAATTGGCTACGGCATAAAATAAGCGAAAACCGGTCGCACCACTGCATCAGGTCATAGGCTTGCTGGGCCTTTTGTTTGTTTACTTTTAATTCTTTTCGCCAGCGGGCCTGGTTTTCTTTTTGTTCGTCCAGGAAAGCATCGGTAGTTTTATTTTTGCCTCTTAGTTCTTCGTAAAGAAACGAAAGGTGCATGGAGGTGAGCAAAGAACGCCAACGCCCCTGAAAGCCGGCTTCGTATAATACTTGCCGGGCTTGCTCCATTGAGAAAGGAAGTACCGTGAAATTAGCGGGCGCGCCAGCCGGGGTTAAACCAATTTTCCCGGCCCAAAAACGTTGTCCATCGTCGTGTTGCGCAATAGCTGCCAGCGTTTCTACCCAACGCTCGGGGCGGTCCGTTGGTCGCCATTCAAAGGCAATTTGTGCCGCCAGTAAAGCGTGCGCCTGTTGATAAATAATTTCCCAGCCTTCCGGTACAAGATTTACAATCATATATCCTTTTACAGCCGCTGCCAAATACGGTTTACAATTAAGGCGAAATATATTTTATTTAACTTAGGCTTTCCGCAGGTCCTATAACATATCGCCGGTTATGTCA
>Ga0115848_100440_pt1 | contig 16152 bp, 17 predicted proteins | sample InSIn3gowninarea_FD_83862 | JGI IMG/M metagenome (GOLD analysis project Ga0115848, IMG submission 83862) | reverse complement strand
TAGCACAATTTATTATTTGTGGAAGTTTTTGGGTCTTGAACTTCTAGAGCCATTTTGAGGCCATAAATGACATTTTTTTGGAAAATGAGCAAACATGGCATTTAAACTCACTTTTCATTCAAACATTGTATTCCTCAAATAGATATTTCTAATGAGGTATCATGTGCGTCAAACGAAGATCATATGCCAAAGTTACAACCACGGGAAGTTGATAGACCAATTTATCTCATTGGGGCCAACAGTTTTTGTGCTTCATCTCTTAGGGTTAGGTTTTTGGATGTTTAGGGTTTTCCATTGTTTCTCAATAATAAATAGGCCTTTGAGCCTCATTGTAACATAGTTCAAAGGCATGTAGCCACCACATCTCTTCTCAGAGATAATATACAATTGTGTGAGTTACTTTACTTCCATTCTATATGTAAGCATCGTTCAATTCTTTGATATTAATGAGATGAAGATTTATTTGTTGCATCTCTGTTTTACATTTACATATGTATTTTGTTTCATTCTTGCATAAGTCTAGATCAAATGGAACCCCTGATACAAAAGGAATTAAGAAAGCTATTGGATGCTCAAATCATTTTCAAGGTTAGACATTCCACTTGGATTTCAAATTTGGTCCCATTCAGAAAGAAGTCTGGTGAGATAAGGTTATGTGTAGACTTTCACAACCTCAACCGAGAACCAAATAAAGATAATTACTTAGTGCCATGCATGGAATAGATCCTCCAAACAATATATGGGTTTGAGATGTTCTCATTGTTAGATGGTTTTTTTTACTGTAATCAAGTGTTAGTGGTAGATTCAGATCATCTCAAAACTACCTTCAAGACCAAGTGGGGAACATTTACTTTTAAGCATATGCCATTCAAGCTTATCAATGTTGTGCTACATTTCAAAGAGTGATATACTTCTTTCCGTGGCCTGATTGGTCAAAGGGTGGTTTTTTATTTGGATGATGTAACTATGTTTTCCAAAAGAAGATCAGATTGTGTATGTCATTTAAAGAAAATATTTGAGTCGTGTAGTAAATATGGGATTTCCCTCAGTCCCAAGAAAAACATCTTTGGTGTGTTAGAAGGCACTCTCTTACAACACATGATTGCAAAGAGTAGAATCAAAGTTGACCCTGAAAAGTTCAAAGCTATAACTCAGAGTCTGTTCCTGATGAATAAGAAAACTATGCAATATTTCTTAGGCAAGATTAATTTCCTGCGAAATTTGATCTCTAACTATGCTCATATAGTTAAATATCTAAAAGATATGATTAATAAAGATGCAACTTACAAATGGGATAAAAGGGAAAAGGATTCTTTTGCTCAAACTGAACAAGCTATTGCTAACACACCTACATTATTTAGTCCTAATTATGAAAAATATTTCATGTTTTACACTTTTTCTTTGGATTGATCCATTGCGGCCGCACTGACTCAAAAGGATGTTGAAGGAAACAAATGACATATTTATTTCATGGGTGTTGGCTTACAAGGGTCAAAGCTCAATTATCCCACCATCAATAGATAGGCTTATGATGTGTATAAGGTAGTAAAATATTTTAGGCCCTATCTCCTTAAAGCTCACATGATCATTTTTGTCCCTCATCCAGTGGTCAAAACACTTTTTGTGCAACAAGATCTAGGTGAGAAAAGGGAAAATTAGATTACCTGCTTACAAGAATATGATCTGAAGTTTAAATTAGTTCATACCATTAAGGGTCATGGCCTTTGTCAACTTGCAGTCGAAGCGAGAGATGCTTCTGAGTAGGATATTTCAAGTTGGGAGCAGAAAATATAAATGTATAATGTCAAACAAGTTTCCTAGACCAAATATACAATGCCATGGTATTCAACATATGGAAATTCTTAGAGAATGACACCTTGCCCACACATTTATCGAATCAAAAAAAGAGGGAAATCCATCTTAAATCTCTATCTTATCAGCTTATTCATGGAGTGATTTTTAGGAAGCACCACAATGGTGTCTTTCTAAGGTGCCTTGAGCCTCAGACATGAAGAAAGCACTAAAATATATACACGATGGAATGAAAGGTGGTCACTACATGGGAGACACCATTGTGCATAAAGTAATTAGGGTTGGTTATTGTTGGCCCACCTTATTCAAATATGCTCATGCATATGCTCACAAGTGCCCAAATTATCAGAGATGCGCTTGTCAAGATCAAAGGTTAGCTGCCCCACTGCTACCAATAATAGTCGAGGAACAATTCCAATGAACATGACTATATGTTATCAGAAAAATATTTCCACATTCATCGAAGAAAAATCGATACATTCTAATAATGACATATTATTTTACTTAGTGAATAGAAGCAGTTCCTTTAAGACAAGTTAACGACCAGGAAGTCATCCACTTCTTAAAGAAGAAAATCACGTATCAGGTTTGGCATTTCAATGTCTCTTATCTTTGATAATTTGACTTATTTTTCTTCACTAAAACTTTATGAATTATCATTAGAAAAATGGTATTGTATTAAAGCATGCATATAACTATTACCCATAGGGAAAAAAAATAGCAGAATCAACAAAAAAAATCTTATCCGCATAATCATGAAAACCATTTTCTCTAAGCAAAGGAACTGGCAAAATACTTTGACAAATGCAGTATGGGATGACCGTGTAACTCCTAAGCGTTCCTTCAAAACCTCACTGTACTTCCTAGTATCCTTATCAAGCCAGTGATAAATACTGCTCTATAGTGGATGTGGACAATAGAAAGTACAGTGAGAAGCAATGGGTAAAACAAATGCCTATGGAAAAAACATTGGATACTAAAATGATTTTGGACACAAGGGTTGCAAAAAATACTAGATGGAATAAATATCTAGAAAAGTTAGTGAAGTGGAAAGGTCATCCGGTTAAGGATTCTACTTGGATGAATGTTGCATCTCTACAGAAAGAAGGTTATTATGTAGAATACCTTATGAGAAGGCGGTGATAAATAGTTCTTTCCTGGGGAGCCTGTATAAGAGAGAAAAAATGGATAAAAAAAAAAAAAATTTTGGTAAAAAAAATAAAAAATTGAGAGGATTATAAAAATAGAATATTTTAAAATTTTTTTTTTTTTTTTTTTTAAGAACTTCTAGATATTTAATTTAGGAGTAGGCTTTGATTTTCTTTTAAATAATATGGAAAAGTTACTCATTTATAGAAGTTATTTTTTGTTGTAAATATAATTTTCAGTTTCCCTTCTTTTGGGGAGAAGGGGAATCAATTATTTTTCATGACCCTTGGTTGTAAAATTCAGTTTCTTTTGAGGAACAAGAAAGAATGAGCTGCTGGAATCTCCTGAAGGAGGAGAAGGAGAGGAACTCATTGTTTCCTTGGTGTAAATACAATTCTGAAGCTTGCAAACACACCTATATTTTCTACATTTTTTTATAGAGACATAAAATGGGGAAAATAAATTTTTTTTAAAAAAAAAACCCCTGTTAAAAAAAAAAAAAAAAAAAAAAAAAACCCTCTTATACTATTTGTTCGATTGGAAAAATTTGTAATAATGTTGCAAATCCGATCAAGAAAGGAAAGAGAAATCATTCACTATGTTAATGACAAAGTTAGGGACGTGAAAGTCAATTTGAAAAGAGTTGAGTTGATTCATCTTCCTAGAAGTCATCGTATAAAATTTCGACAGTGCATTGCCAAATTATCCTGTAGCGAACAATGCTACTGAATCTTCTGTAGTGAATGAACAATTAATTAGAGAACATACGTGTTTTCGCTGCTACAACACCCTCCAAACTTTTGTTACATTTACGTTTTGGAGCCTACTTAGCTTTTGTATCAAGTGTCACCTTGGTCGTCAAGTGTCATGTCAAGTCATTGTATGTGTTTCAAGTGTTCTTGATCATTCTTAAGTGTTGTCACGTTGATTAGAACATACCTAGTACATTTCATCGTCATGACGCCTATGTTTGTTGCAAAATGACACTTTTGGTCATAGTCGCACACATGTTGTCCATTGTACTTAGGGAGTGTTTGTAAACTAGAAGTTTGATGTTTATTTATCATTGTTTAATTATGTCTAAGTTGTATTGAGGATTTGGTATGCATCACACATGATTCTATGTATAAAATCATTAAGTCTGCCCCTTGTTCTATCTTTCACACTTAGACACATTTTGGTTGCAAAGTGAACCCGTTAGGGTTAGGAGCGCAAAAGTGCACTCTTAAGCCCTGATCGGGAATCCTTTTGTTTTCAAAAGTTCCCCCTACACCCCCCAAGGGAACATGGCACACTCTTAAACATAATTCCCCTTCCTTGTTCCAAACTTTGTCCTGAGGAATTAAGTCTTCCTTTGAGCGCATTCCTTCGACTAGAATAAGTGTGCCCTCCTTGATCGCATCAGTGTTTTGGAAATACTGATAGGAGGGGTGAATCAATATTTATTTTATAATTTTTTCTTTACCATTTTATATCGCTTATAAATAGAACACAAAATGAACAATATAGAAAAAATAATTTTATTAAATAGAAATAACGAGGACTCCAACCCTCTTCTTTACATTAAATCAAGTACAATAATGTTTAGGACTTCAACCTTAGATGAAGACACCAATTTTTTAATCCAAAAGGATCCATCCTATACTTTTCCAAGCACAAACTTGGAATTCATGAGGCTCCAACCTAATATTCTTGAGGACTCATATCCTCTAAGGCACCATATCTCTAGCATAGGGTTCAACCTAATATTTTTTAGGACACCTATCCTATAGGGCACAAACCTTATCAATATTATTCAGCTCTTCAATGTAGGTTGAATGGTTCTTCAAGGCCTCCAAAAACTTTCCAACAAGCCTTGACAATATCTTAAGTTTTGCTTCAACAATGCCCTTGCTTAGCTCATCAATGACAACTTTATGATTATCAGAAGGTGCCTCCACCACTCTTCATCTCACCCAAATAATTTTCTTCAAGGTCACATCATGATGACTTCCATCAAAGCATTATGAGGTCTCTTCTAATGTCTCCAAGGATATCTTTACAATCTTCTTCTGCAAGTGTTCTTCAAACTATTCAAAAAGATTTTACACAGGGCCCACAAGACTAGTCTTCAAGTTGCTTCCTAAAAGGCTCCAAATGATGCTTCAACAAGAGTCTTTGAATTATCTTCAAAAGTGCTCCAAAATCTCCACAAAATCACTTCGAGGTCTTCTTCATAGATTCTTCAAGGTATTCAATAGGTCTTCAAGGTTTGCAACATGTCTCCCAAGGAATTCGTTAATGATTGATCCCAACAAACCCAACATATCCGCAAGTTAGAGGGAATGTCACCACAAGTCTATAAGAGATATTATTCATATATGTCGCAAGGTGATGCTACAGGACAAAAAACATTGTACAGGTGCTAGTTTTCAAATCATAATGTTTCTTCACAAATTTTTTGTTCTCCACTACGCCTTTTTTATTGCCTTCACTAAGATACTTGCACCAAGAGCGATTGGCACAACCTTGCTAGTTTACAAGATGTTTTTCACTTCGCTTGTATTATTTTCTTCTCTGTGGTCATATTTATCAACTGGATGGATTGGTCTAACTATAATTCCATGTCAATTTTATAGCGATTCAATGGTATTTTAAAGGTTACGTCCTATGGAGAGTCGCCCACTAAAAGTTGACTTGATGGTATCAATGTAATGGTAACGTAATGTATGGTAACCTAGGATTATTATTATTTTAATATTTTTGGTAGTGTGTAATGTAAGGTAATGTATCGTAGAATAAGGTAATGTATGGTTAGAGTTTAGGGATTTTATAGGAAGGTTTGGATTTTTTTTTATGAAGTAAAATGAATATTATTTAGGGCTAGTTTTTAGGAATTTTAGGGTTACGGTATTAGGAGCATGAATTTAGGATTTTAACAAGGTTAGGGTTTTTAGGGTTTTATAAGATAGGGTTAGGGATGGATCTTCAATTAGGTCCATTCTCAAGAAATATTAGGGTTTCATTAATTTCATTAGTGCCAACATTTCATGTATTTAGGATCTAGGTTTTTCTCACCTAAGGTTTTCAAAACATCTAGGTTTAGGGCATCATGAATTTGGAATCTTAGGGTTTCTTTACAAGCATTGATAGGGTTAGGGCATCAAGAAGGGCATTAAAATAGACCTAGGGTTTCCATTATATTCAACAATTACATCATTCTATTGACATCAATGACAACTTTGACCAATAATCTCCCCCTTTTTCATTGATGGAAATATTCTCACCCTTTCAACATTCTCTCCCCCTTTAACATCAATGGAAAATGGCGTGTCCTAACAACACCTTTTTCCATAAAGTTATTCCCCTATCATGTTTATTTTTGTCATGTTTCATCCCCTATCATCATGATTTCCTTCTTCTAGCAATGTGGTGCAAGAGATATGTATTAATTTTCATTTCTTCTTGTGATCAACCAACTCCGAGCCTACCTGCATAAACCCCACATGTTTCCGCTTTTTTCTTATGGAATAAGAAACATTGATACTTTGTGATCAAGTGGAATGCAAATTCAACAATAGTCCATCAGATGTGTAATTTGGACAAAGGGTAATGTCCTTCAATAGAATTTCTCCCCCTAATATATGTGTCTCATAGTTCCATGTGTGAATCATCAAGGGTTTTCCAGGGCTCATCAAAGATGTATCTTGCAAGAATGGTCAAATAGTCACAAGCTCCCTCTCATGGTATGCATTGGTAGAATATCATCATCAAAACTTGGAATATCATATCGACCAATGATACATTCATCAGATCAACAACATGAGTTGACGCCTTAAGTGTCCAAGACACTTCCCACATGGTATTCTTATGATTCAGTTTGCTTCCTTTTCCAAACTTGTGTAACTCTCCTTTCATGCTTGGTTGTTATGGTTTTAGCTTTTTTAGGAACCCAAATCAAGTTACAATCATGATCCATATGACCAATATTACGAAATTTTAAGCATTCCATCTTGTTCATTAATGATGAAACATAAATTATTCTTGAAAATTTGCTTTTAGGAGGTTGTTGGGGAACATTATTTTTTTCCTTATTGTATGCCCTACAATCCTTTTCCATGTGCCTAAGATTTGTTCAAGAATAACAATAACCAAAAAATATACTTAGGTGCTTGGAGGATGGAGCTTGTCTTGATGTACTTCTGAAGTATTTTTCCTTGTGATCCTTTGATGATATCCATTGCATCTTGCATCTTTGACACCTTTTGCACAACTTCTAGGAGTAGGGTTTCTTATAAGGCTATCTTGATTAATCTCCTTTCTTTTGTTGGAACTAGGGGCATCAACATTTCTTCCAAGATTCTCTACATCCTTGTTGTTTGATGCATTAGGGTTTGCATCATTTTTTCTTGAGGGTTCACCTACATAACCAAGACATGATTTATCAAGGGGGGATCTTTGGTGAATTAGGATGTCATCTAGGGTTTGATATCTCTTTAGACTCTTGTTCAATTGATCAACTTCTCTCCTTAGGATATCAATTTCTTCTTTCATCTTCTTACATTCATCATCCTTCTTTGATAGATGGTTCTCCATTTCTTCCTTCATCCTTGTTTCTTTACTTGCTTCTATTTTAAGAGAGACGATGTATGATTTAATTATGAAGATTTCATTATCTTTTTCTTTTAGTTGACCTGCCATGAATTTTATTTCCTTTCTTGCTTCATCAACTTGTCCTTTTAGGATGAATAAATTTTCCATCTCAACTTCAACTTCTTGCTTTTGTTTCTTTTCTTATTTTAGTTGAGTTTTTAGGGAAAATGAGTATTCCTTATATTGACCAATTTCTACTTCAACTTGGCTCAAATTTTCAGACTTATGTTTAAGATGATTTGTCAAATTGTCTTCCTTCCTTTCTGCTTTGTCCAGTTGATTTTTCATGGATATGACTTCTTCACGATGTCTCATCATGTTATGCTGAAATTATTCCTTAAGCTTGTTGAATTCCTCATCCATTTCTTGTATTTTATGCCTCATATGGACAACTTCCTTATTTATCTTGTCAAGATATTGTACTTGATTTTTGAGTTCCTCATTTTATTTATTTAATCTACTTATGGCAGTTGCAATCTTTGTCCTAAGATCTGTTTTGACTTCAACTTCAGAAATTTCATCACTATCATCTTCTTTTTTGAAATTGATCCCTTCATATTTTCTTGCATTTGTATTATTTTGTTCATCTTGGTGCTCTTTTCCATCATCTTCTAGATTAGAGGTTATGACCAACAATATCTTGAAACGTTTCCCAAAGCTATTTTGCTAATAAAAATTTCTCCATTTTGACCTTCATAAGATTTGGTAGCCCACTCAAGATTTCATTCAATGATATTTCATTATGTTCCTTGGATTCTTCTTTTTCTATTGTGCTTCTAGAAATCACTGAATCCCAAACTTAAAAACCTAAAGCCATTAGAAAATTATTCATTATGACCTTCCATATTCCAAAGTTTGTTCCATTGGTCATGGGATATTTTCACAACTGATTGTCTTCTATTATGCAACCAGCTCACAAAAAAAATAAAAAAATATAGATCAACAACTTGAGAAATATCCTCTTCGATGGGGAAACCTCCTTTGCATCACATAAATGAACAATTCTTGGATGATACAAATGATAAGGCCTCCTTCATATATATAGGAGTCTAAAGGGTCACAATATAGTTAAAGCCTACATAACAATAATAGTGTAAGGGCACAACAATAAAAAAGGTTGGCTTCTATGGCGCACACCAATAACAATATGGGGGCTACATGGGCACAACGATAACAATAGGGGGTTACACTAACAATAACAATAAATAGAGCTAAACTAGTATTATAGGGACCCAACATGCCCCTCTCTTTCAAAAAAGTGTTGTCCTCAATGCTTGAGTAGTTCTGGATGCTTTTGTATAAAATTCTCATCCTCCCATATGGAATCTTCCGCGGGTAAGTTCTTCCACTTAATGAGATACTTTGAAATTAATCGATTTTGTAGTTGTCAGGTTCTTGTTTCCATCACTACTTCAGGCTCAAATATTATTTTGACTTCTTCATCAAGTTTTGGAAATATTGTTTGAATTGGGAGCTTGTCACAAATAACATTCTTTAAGTGTGAAACATGGAAAACTAGGTGTATTCGCGAAGATGCAGGTAACTCCAATTTGTATGCCATATTACAAATATTTTGTAACACCTCGTAAGGACCATGGTACTTGATTGATAATTTATTATCCCACCTAGCTTGCTTGAGGGACAATTTTTTTTTATGGTTGTAGCTATAAAAATACCCAATCACCTACATCAAAACTTCTTTCACTGCAATGTTGATCTGCCTATTGTTTCATTTGATTCTGTGCCAGAGTGAGGTTATGCTTTAAGAGTTGTAGAACTTGTTGTTGATGCTCGATGTGATCTTCCACTACTTGAACCTTAGAATTTTCTCTTAAAGATGATGTGATGGATGGTGGGTGATATCCATAAAATGCGATAAATGGGGTCATTTTTACTGTAGTATGGAAGGAAGTGTTATACCACCATTTTGCTAGAGGTTACCACTTGACACATTGTGTTTGTTTATTAGATACAAAGAAACAAAGATATCCTTCCAAACATTTGTTCACTATCTCATTTTTCCCATCATATTGAGGATGATAAGATGATCTATGAGATAATTGAGCATGAAGACAAGAAAATAATTCCATCCAAAAATTTCCAATGAAATGGGATCTCTGCCACTTACAATAATCTTTGGGCTACCATGTAGTTTTTTAATTGTTTCCATAAATGCAGTAGCAACTATACTAGCTTTAAAAGGATGAGATAATGCACAAAAATGTGCATACTTGGTAATTTTATCAACTACCACCATGATGACACCCTTTCCTTTAGACTTGGGTAAATCTGTGATAAAATCCATTAACACCTCCTCCCAACGTTGACTTGGAATGGATACAGGTTGTAATAGACTCGAGCTCTTAATTGTCTCAACTTTATTTTGTTGGTAAACCAAACAATTTGCCACAAACTTTTAAATATCAGATTTAAGGCCATCCCCAAAAAAATCCTTCTTGATCTCGTGGTAATTTTTTAAAAATCCCGAGTGCCCTCCTAAGGGGGAGGTGTGCAATTCCAAAAGAATATTTTATTTGAGTTGGGAATTCTTACAAATATATAAGCAACCTTTGTAACACAATGAATCATTTTTGTAGGAAAATGTATAATATTTACTGGGATCTTGTTGCAACTTTTGAATGGACGTCCACACCTCTTCATAATTCTTTCATTCATCCCTTGCTTAAGTTATCAAATTTGGTTGGATAATAGAAATGGCATAAAATAATGCTTCCACATCCTCATCCTTTCTTGAGAGTGCATCTGCAACAACAATTTTCTTCCCTTTTTGTAAATGATTTCAAATTCATAACCCAACATTTTTATGACCCATTTTTATTGCTTTTCTAAAGACAATCTTTGTTCCAAAAAGTATTTAAGACTATCATGATTTGTTTTTGTTAAGTTATGGTATGTTCTATGCTTATAACATTTTACTTCTTTTTCTTAGTATATTCCACAGATTAGCAATCACATGTACATAAAGTAAAGTGCAGATAGAACATTAAATGATCGACAGAAAACAAGCCAAGATAAGAGATGCAAGATGTGGCGGCTAGCCAGGGACAAACCCCACAATGTGTGGGGAAACCCTTTGATCAAATCTTCTTTTATCTTCAATAATTCAGCAGAGACAAATAATACAATAAATCTGATTTATATCAGTAGTAGAAAACCCTAGATCAGTAGCATCAGCATTAGTGGCTTCATCTTCAAACTAGTGCAGTCAATATCTTGCAAACTGTCCATGGAATTGACTTGATTCCACCACCAAAAGTTGTGGCTTCCAGAGGAGGTTCAGATGAATCTACAGTGTAGTTCAGATGAGGAGATCTTCTAGTTCACGCAAATCAAACTTTACTTTTGCAGTTGCAGCTTCAGTTTCGGTAACTTCCAGCTTCACATGTGTGAGGGAGAGACCCTTTTCTGCGCATTAGAGAAGAGAATCTTTTCTGCGTAGTAGAGAGAAAGAGATGTGATGATATGAGTGAGTCCAAATGAGGAAAAGTCCTCCTATATTTATACACAACACTAGTGTTTGAATAGATGCGATTGTTGGGCTTCTGAGCCTACATGAGTTGTAGGTCAGCTTGATAATAATTCCATAATAAAAATAAATTCATATCTCCATGAATACTTATCGAATCGGATGATCTTTATTTAAATCCTACACCTTTTGATGAGAGGAATCTAATGAACATATTATCAGCCATGAATAAGATGACCCTCATGAATTTTTGCCCTACTTGGCAGTTTTAACACTCCCTCTCAACTAGGGAGAACTTCATCTGCAATCTGTCTATTGGTCATTACTATTCATTCATCAAATGCACTGCCCTGTAAAGTCTGACCCTTGCCCTGCTCTGCTCTATTTTTCCTGTTCTTCTTTGTCTTGTTGTGCCCTGTATTGATCTGTACGACTCTGCTCTATTATGTGCTGCTCTACTTTGTTCTGTTCTACTATGCTTTTGTCCAAATTATGAAGAAGAAGAAATGATTGAGGATGTATCATACTAACTCAAAGTCAGTCTCAGAGATGTAACACTGGTCCCAGACCAATCTCAACCAACCCGAAGTCAGCGTCATAGTGAGTACAACTCCACTAGTCCTAGACCAGTATCATCCTCCATTGACTCAAAGTCAGTCTCAGAGTGCGTACCATTGGTCCCAGACCAGTCTCAACTAACCTGAAGTTAGCTTCATAGTAAGTACCACTCCTACCACTAGTCCCAGACTAGTGTCACAGTCTCAGAGAGTGTACCACTAGTTCCCGACCATTCTCAATGACCTGAAGTCAGCGTCATAGTATGTACCACTCTCATTGGTCCCAGACCAGTACTGCACTGACATGAAGTCAGTCTCAGAGTATGTACCACTGGTCCCAGACTCATCTCAATTGACCCGAAGTCAGTGTTATAGTATGGTACAACTCCTACCATTGGTCCCAGACCAGTATCATTGATCCTAGATCAATGGAGGACATCCTAGCATAGGGAGTACGGTAGATACAATGATGCATCCATCGATACTACTATGGTCCCTAACTTCATTTCCCTGCTCATTGATCAGATGAGAGGTACTTCCCATAAGTCCCAGACTGCATGGGTAGGATGCCTCGACAGGAGAACTAATCAATCCTGTCCTCACAGGAGAACACATCAATCCTGCTACAATCGCCATGGAGAACACATCAATCCAAGCCGCCATGGAGAACACATATATCTAGGCCTCACAGGAGAACATATCAATCCTGCTACAGTCACCATGGAGAACACATCAATACAGGACTCACAGGAGAACACATCAATCCTTCTACAATTGCCATGGAGAACACATCAATCCAGGCCTCACAGGAGAACACATCAATCCTGCTACAATGTCACCATGGGGTGTACATGTATACCATCAGGGGATAGTGAATTATCTTGTGGTCATATGCTGCTCCAAGAAGTACCCCACACCCCCTTGGAGCTCCCAGAGCTCAATGTATCATACATGACCCTCATCGGAGGGTCTTTGAACAACTCCAAGTTGTTCTCAGAAAGTCAAAAATTTTACTTTCCCAAGGGGTTTTGTCAGAATGTCGGTGACCTATTCATCTGTACCGATATGTTGGAGCCTTATAGCTCCCTGCTGCATCATATCTCAAATATAGTGGTATTTGATATCGATATGCTTGGAGTGATCATGAAATACAAGATTCTTTGACAAATGAATCCCACTCTGGTTGTCACAAAGGATCACGGTGGTATCTAATGTAATTCCAAACATCTCACTGGAAAGCTTTTGCAACCAAACTGCCTCATAGGAGGCCATGTTGGCAGCAATATACTCTGCTTCGGCGGTGCTCAAGGTCACCGACTTTTGCTTCCTACTCATCCAGGATATTGAAGCAGATCCCAAGGAGAAATAACACCCAAAAGTGCTCTTACGGTCCTCCACATTGCTTGCCTAATCAACATCTGTGTATCCAAATAGTCTCACATCTCTGGCAGTGTATCTTAACCCATAAGTGATAGTGCCACGAAGATATCTCAACAGATTCTTGGCACCAATCCAATGTATGTGGTGGGTTTCAACCATATGTTGACTCAATGTGTTGATTGCGAAGCATATATCTGGACGGGAGTTCACTAAGAACATTAATGCTCTGACGAGTTGTCGATACTCAGTAGCATTTCATAAAACAGGTCCGGCAGCACTACTGCTTAATTCCTTGAAGTCAAGCTCCATCGGGGTAGTTACAGGCTTGCAGTCCACCATACCGAATCTTTCCAATATCTTCACCACATATTTTCCTTGAGATAGGAAAGTTTCCCTTGGCTTCTGCCACACTTCAAGTCCTAGGAAATAGTGCATCAGTCCTAGGTCCTTCATTTCAAATTCAGAAGTGAACTCCCTCGTACATTTGAGAATGAGAGGGTCTACACCTGTTAGAAAGAGGTCATCCACATACAACAGCAGTATGAGAGATTTATCATCTTCAACCTTAAAGTAAAGGTTAGGATCGGCTTCACTCCTAGTGAATTTGAGCTTCATCAAGTAGCTATTGATCCTCTCATACCATGCTCGAGGTGCTTGCTTCAGCCCACAGAGAGCCTTCTTCAACTTGCATACATGATATTTTCGATCATAAATCTCAAATCCTTCTGGTTGCTCCACGTAGACCTCTTCTTTGATCAAGCTGTGCAAGAACGCGATCTTGACATCCATCTAATGTAGGTTCCATCCTTGTGAAGCGGCAAGGTCTATGATCGAGTGGATGGTCGTATATCTAGCAACAGGTGCAAATATCTCATCATAGTCTATACCTACCTTCTGGGAGAAACCACGAGCAACAAAATGAGCCTTATACTTTTCCGTACTTCCATCTATTGCATGCTTTATCTTGTAAAGCCATTTGGAATTAACAACTATCTTATCTTGGGGTTTGGGAACTACTTCTCATACATCATTATTCATAATAGACTCATATACTTTGGTCATAGCATCCTTCCATACTTGATGCTTGATAGCATATGAGAATGATGAAGGCTCATTTTGTATGATCATGCTCATGATGGTCAGGTATCCCTAATACCTATTAGGTTTCTTACTTTCATGAAAGGTTCCTCAGGGTGCAACATGTCCTTCAGCATCATCAAGTAGTCCCCTAAGCCATGAGGGCCTCTTCTTAGAAGAGGAAGGCTCATGTGGAGGAGTATCAATCGGATCCATGGGTTCTTCTACATCAGGCATTGATTCATCATCCTTTTCTTTTGGTTCCCTGGTGTCGACTTCTTGAGAGCTCCTCAAAGTCAGAAGATTGTCCACCTTGCTGAGAGCCATATCTTCGCCAAAGGTGACATCATGACTAATCATGACTTCCATTTGACCGGCTACATAGATTCTATAGCCTTTAGTATTTTCACCATAGCCCACGAAAATTCCCTTATTTCCAAATGCACCCAATTTATTTCTTTTCTCTTTTGGCACATGAAAATATACAGGGCTTCCAAAAATTCTAAAATGAGAAACATCATGTTTCTTACCGGTGAACTTTTCTTCAGGAGTCTTGGAACCTAATGCTTGATGAGGGCATCGATTTTGTATATATGGTAGTGTTTGCAGCTTCAGCCCATAGAAACTTCAGAAGTCTTTGATCATGTAGCATGGCCCGGAAAACTTCCATAATCGTGCAACTCTTCCTTTCCGCCACACAATTCTATTCAGAAGTATATGGTGTAGTAGTCTCCCTCTTGATGCCAACCTCTTTACAAAAATCATGGAACTCATTAAATTCATATTCAGTCCCATTATCAGTTCTTAAGATCTTGATCTTCTTTCCGGTTTGATTCTCGATCAAGGCTTTGAAGTGTCGAAACCAAGAGAACACTTCATCCTTCTTTTTCAAGAAGTATATCTAGGTCTTTCGAGAATAATCATATGTAAAGGTAAGATAATATGAATATCCTCCCAAGGAGTTCACAGGCATTATACTAGATATGTCTGAGTGAACTAGTTGTAATATATCAGAGGTCTTGCTTTGACTTGAGGGGAATGGTCCCCTTTTGAGCTTTCCTTTGGCACATCCTAGACATACACCTTCTTTCTCTACTTGGAAATTGGGCATCCCAATTACCATCTATCTTACATCGGGTAGAGCTTTGTAATGAAGGTGGGCAAACCTCCGATGCCAAAGTTCAGACTGAAGAGTTGTGTCACAAGACATGACACCTAGTGGACTTCCACTGATCTGATATAAAGAACCAACTCGAAACCCAAGAGTGAAAGCATCTTTAACATTATTTTTCCATATATGTACCTTGCCATCACTGAAGGTTACCTTGTAGCCTTTGTCTTCCATTGTCGAGATGGATAAAAGGTTCTTTTTGAGATCAGGTACATATAATACATCTTGTAAGTGGATTGTATTACCTTGATTCAATTTGAGAGAAACATTGCCTACACCTTTCACGGGGGTATTTCATGTCATCTCCAAGGACAATTTCTAGGTTAGTTTCTTTCTCTACCAGAGTATGGAGTACTTATTTGTAACCAATGAAGTGTCTTGAGGCACCACTATCAATGAGCCAAATTCCCATTGAGTTTGAAGGAGTGGAGGTAGATAATATTCAGCCTGCTTATTGTCAACAGTGTTAGATTCATACCTCGAATTTCTAGCCTTCTTGAATGGTTACCCTCTTCCTTGATTTCCAACATTCCTTTTACCTTTTCTATTTATTTTTCCATTCCTTTGATTACCATGAGAGGGATTTTGATCATCGTCATGGTGAGAGTCCTTTCTATCAGGGCATTCCCTTGCGTAGTGACTTACTTTATTGCAAATGTAACATCGTCCTTTTCTTCCACCCTTAGGTCCAACCTTTATTTTCAATTTAGACCCATAATTATTTCTTTTCTTAGAATGAGAAGAAAAAGCAGCAGGAGGACCTTTAGGCAAGGGCATTTCTTCCTTTGCTACCCTTGTTTCTTCTTGAATGCATCTATCCATTAATTCCTCGAAACCAGGAATTACATTATTGTTCAGAAGAGTAGTCCTGAACATGTACCATTCGT